>WBZL01000278.1_pt1 | contig 56248 bp, 55 predicted proteins | sample 5204291 | NCBI WGS metagenome assembly WBZL01 (sample SAMN12344345, study PRJNA552823) | activated sludge metagenome | biome: Activated sludge suspended growth; feature: Nitrification reactor; material: Wastewater; isolation source: activated sludge from nitrification reactor of wastewater... | reverse complement strand
CATAATGGTGAAATCCTTCAGCTCATTTCCATATATGGCGGCCTCAAAAACTTCTCGTTTTTCACGATTCCGCTTCTGATTGCGCAAAAGTTACGCTAGACGTCAGCTTTCCCCGAAATCCATAAACCCACCCGGCATAACAAACTGACCCCGCGCGGGTTCAATCCCCCGGCGGATGGCGAGCACCCCATCGTCCACCAGCAACAGCACCACCGCAACCGGCGTCAGATTGCGATAGGTCATATTTCCGCACGCGGCACACGCCCGGGGCCAGGGTTGGTCGGGGGCAAACGCGTGGCCGCAGTAAGAACAATGAGAATTTTTTATTACTGAACTTCTCCCCAATCCATTCCTGAAAACTCATCATCTTCCCAATCCATCTCTGAGCCAGCCATTTTCTGAAAAGCTTCTGCCCAACCCAAGCGTGGATCAATTGGATGTTTATGGATGACCAACTTTCCTTGCAACACGACCCCCTCCACTACATTCCCCCCCAAGCGGTAAATCACCTCCTCAAACGTGCCCACATCCCAAATCTGAATATCCGCCCGCAAGCCAGGGGCCAGCGCGCCCCGGTCGGGAAGGGCCAACGCGCGCGCCCCGCCCACCGTCGCGGCGTAAAGGGCCTCTTCGGGGCTGAGGCGGTGCTGACGACAAGCAAATTGCATGACCAACTGCATCGATTCCGTCCACCCGCCGGGGCAGATGTCGGTGGCGAGGGCAAGCATCATCCCCGCGTCGAGCATGGCACGAGCATCGAACGGGCGCGGGTGCTGGACGGCGAAGTCGATCAACGGCATGAGGACGCCCACCACGCCCGCATCGGCGAGGCTTCGCATCGTTTCGGGAGTGGTGTAGTTCAGGTGATCCGCAGAGACCACGCCCAGTTCCGCGGCGAGTTCGGAACCGCCGAGTGCGCCGTATTGATCGGCGTGGATTTTGAGTTTGAAGCCCATGTCGCGGGCGGTTTCGAGGATGCGGCGGGTTTGGGGAAGGGTGAAATAGCCGTCGTCAATGTACACGTCGCAGAATTCGGCGAGATTTTCCGCTTTGACGGCGGGGAGCATGTCGTAGAGGATTTCGTCCATGTAGGCGGCGTGGGATTTGTCCGGGGGGAAGGCGTGCGCGCCGAGGAAGGTGGAGAGGATGTCGGGGAGAGGGAGACTGTTTGAGGCCGCATCCTTCGACTGCGCTGGAGATGAATAGGACAGGGAGTCGGGTAAATTACCGCTCCGCTCAAGATTTTGTGTCCCCACAGATTCGGAAGCACCCTGAGCGGAGGGCGGGGGTGGCTCAGAATCTGAACCTACCCGTTTCCCGCTCGCAGACGGAAAAGGTTGGGCGGCGGACAAGGGACCGCTCCGATCAAGATTTTGTGTCCCCACAGATTCGGAAGCACCCTGAGCGGAGGGCGGGGGTGGCTCAGAAACTGAAACGACCCATCTCCCGCCCGTAGTCGAAGGGGGCGGGGCGTGCTTAAGGCGTTGATTCACGCGCAACATTTTGAGTTCGTGTTCCAGACTCAGCCCGTAGCCGGATTTGCTTTCGACGGTGGTGGTTCCGGCGAGGAGCATTCGGTGAAGACGGGCGGCGGCGGAGGCAACGAGTTCGTCTTCGGTGGCGGCGCGGGTCATGACCATCGTGGCGGTGATGCCAGTGGGGAGGCCAAGGGCGCGGACTTCGGCGGGGGTGCGGGTCATGCGGGCGGCGTATTCCTGGACGCGGGAGCCGCCGAAGACGACGTGGGTGTGACTGTCCACGAAGCCAGGGACGAGGATTTTGCCGCGCACGTCAATGATCTGCGTTTGGGAGAGGTCATAGCGTTCGGCCAAAACGGGGTACGGCGCCACGTCGAGGATGTGGGCACCCTGTATGGCAACGGATACCCCGCGCAACCGGCCAAGAAGATCATTCGGGCCGGGGACGCACGTGAGGGTCTCGGTGGGGTCTTTGAGGAGGAGGGTGGGTTGGATCATCAGAGAATAGTGGTGAAAGTTGAAAGTTGGGTTCGATTATAATGGTGTCTGAAAAATTTCCGCGACAAGTTTTTTTACCGCAGAGAAAAGATGATGTGAATAAGTCAGGAGAATGCCATGCTCGAAATTGGAATTATGGTTGAAGGGCAAAATGGGTTGAACTGGCCGCGCTGGCAGAGGTTGGCACGGGCGGTGGAGGATTTGGGGTTTGTGGGGTTGTATCGCTCCGATCATTTTACGAATGCGAATCCGCCGGATATGGATTCGCTGGAGTTGTGGACTTCGTTTACGTGGCTCGCCAGTCATACGAGTCGGATCGAGTTTGGGCCGTTGGTGTCTCCGGTGTCGTTTCGGCATCCGACGATGACGGCGCGGATTGCTTCGGCGATTGATGACTTGTCCGGCGGGCGGTTGTATTTGGGAATGGGCGCGGGGTGGCAAGAGCGGGAGCACACGAAGTTTGGATGGGATTTGTTGGATGTGCGGGAGCGGTTCGTCCGGTTCGAGGAGGGGTTGGAGGTGGTGACGCGGTTACTAAACAGCGACACGCCTGTAGATTTTTCGGGGAAGTATTATCAACTGCATGAGGCGATCATGCTCCCTCGTCCGGCGCGGCCCGGTGGTCCCCCGATTTTGATCGGCGGCAACGGGCCGAAGTTGACGCTCCCGCTTGTGGCGCGGTATGCGAAAGAGTGGAACGCGGTGTACATTCCGCCCGCGCAGTTTCGGGCGTTGAACACGCACCTGGATGAACTCCTGGCTGTGCAGGGACGCACCGCCGAAGACGTGCGCCGCTCATTGATGACGGGGCTGTTTTTCGGGTACACGGACGAGGAAGTAAACGCTCGCGCCGCCAGTCGGAACACAACCCCGGACGAGGTGCGGGCGCGGGGCATTGTGTACGGGACAGCCAGCCAGGTTATCGATCAGTTGGGCGCGATTGCGGAGGCGGGAGCTTACCGGGTGATGTTGCAGTGGCTGGATTTGGATGATTTGGACAGATTGGAGGCGATGGCGAAGGCAATTTTGCCATAGTTAAAGGTATAATCCAAGCACCCTGAGGCTTTTATTGAAATTTTGAGAATTTGGAGACTCTCTTCATGTCCACAAATATTGACTGGCACCCTTTACTTAAGAATATCCTCCTCATGAAGCTCGAAGGTTCGATTACGATGGATGAGGTGTTGGATATTACGACAAAAGAGGGGCAACTGATTGAAAAGGCGCCGGGTGTCGTGCATACGATCATTGATATTACGACGGTGCATGGGGTTCCCAAGAATTTTCTTAGTGCGATTCCGCGGATCACTTCGATGCCGGCCTCCAATCACCCGAATTCCGGGGATAAACTCATTGTGGGAGCCACCGGGTTGGCGGAAACTTTCCTGTCCATTTTTTCAAAAGTGGGGCGTAAGTTGTATATGTTCAAAACAATGAACGAAGCAGTAGAATTTCTTAAAAGCAAGGGACACTGATTTTTTATGTTTTCCGATCTAAAAATACGAAATCCGTCCAGTTGGACGATGTTGATCTTTGGCGTACTTGCCTTTTTTTTGGGCCTCCTGAGTCTGATCAATCCCAACAATACCTTGATCCAATTGGGTTTTGAGGTGGTGGAAAAATCCCAACGTGTCAGCCACGATTACACGCTGGTGTTCATTACCGCCTCTTCGATGGCCTCTTTCAATATCGGCGTCTATTACGTGCTCGCGGCGTTCAATAATATGAAGCAATTCTATGGTTGGACGGTGCCTTTTCGGATGGTCACGTTCACCGTGTTTACGATCAGTGTGCTGACCGGGCTTGCGCCTGTAAGGTTTATGACCGTGGCGATTTGGGAGTTGACGGGGGCTGTTTTGACGGGGTTGGCGCTGTGGTATGAAAAACGAAAAAACATAACCTGATAAAACAACCGCCTGGTCATCTACCGGGCGGTTTTCATCAAGAGACCTGTTCATGACCCCCTCTTTCCTCCCCATCCCCCCCACCTCTCACTTCCCCATCCAAAACCTCCCTTACTGCATCTTCAGCACCCCGGACTCTGCCCCCAGCGTCGGCGTCCGCATTGGCGATTACCTTCTCGACCTTGCTTTTCTTGAACAATACGCCCTTTTCGGCCCACACTTGCAAGGGAAAAAAGTATTCACCCGGCCCACGCTCAATGCGTTTATGGCGATGGGAAAACCCGCATGGCGCGAAGCCCGCGCGGTGATCACCGACCTCCTCCGCGCAGATAACCCCTTCCTGCGGGACAATCCCACCTTGCGCGGGATGGCATTAATCCCTGTCGAATCCGCCACCCTGCATCTCCCCGTAGAAATCGGCGACTACACCGACTTCTACGCCTCGCGCCAGCATGCGACCAACGTCGGCATCATGTTCCGGGGCAAAGAAAACGCCCTCATGCCGAACTGGTTACATCTCCCGGTCGGTTACCACGGACGCGCGAGTTCCGTCATCCTCTCGGGGACGGACATCCGACGTCCGCAGGGGCAAACGCTCCCCGCGGGGGTCAGTGCCCCGGTCTTTGGTCCGTCCAAACGGCTGGATTTTGAGTTGGAGATGGGCTTTTTGATCGGCCCCGGCAACCCGCTCGGCACCCCCATCCCCGTCGAACAGGCGGAAGATCATCTTTTCGGTATGGTGTTGGTCAACGATTGGAGTGCGCGGGACATTCAAGCCTGGGAATACCAACCCCTTGGCCCCTTCCTTGCCAAAAACTTCGCCACCTCGATCTCTCCGTGGGTCGTTCCGATGGACGCCCTCGAACCCTTCCGCCTCCCCGGCCCGGTGCAAGACCCCGAACCGCTCCCCTACCTCCGCACCCCCGGCCCTGGCGCGTTCGACATCCACCTGGAAGTTCACCTGCAAACCGCGCAGATGTCCGCCCCGGACGTGATCTGCCGCTCGAATTTCAAACACATGTACTGGGACATGCGCCAGATGCTCGCCCATCACACCATCACGGGCTGTAATCTGCGCCCCGGCGACTTGCTCGCCTCCGGCACAATCAGCGGCCCCACGGAAGATTCATATGGTTCGATGCTGGAACTGGCATGGCGCGGGGAAAAACCGATCCCGCTCACGTCGGGGGAAACGCGCAGTTTTCTGCAAGACGGTGACCGTGTCACGATGACGGGGTGGTGCCAGGGGGAGGACTATCGCGTGGGGTTTGGGGAAGTCTCAGGAACTATCCATGTCTAAAATCCCCTTTTACGAACTCAGCCAAACTGCCGACGCCCCGGCCCTTCATTTTGCCCATGCCAACGGCTATCCCCCGCGGGCGTACACCCCGTTATTTGAAACGTTATCTGAACGGTTTCACGTCACCGCGATGGAGGCGCGCCCGTTGTGGGATGGGACCGATCCGCACGCGGTGAAGGATTGGGGGGATTTTGTCGGGGAGTTGATCACCTTTTTGGAGTCTGCGTCCCCCGCGCGGGCGGGGCAACCTGTCATCGGTGCGGGGCACTCGTTGGGGGGGACGGTCACACTGATGGCGGCGCTTCAACGCCCGGATTTGTTTCGTGCTTTAATTTTGGTGGATCCGCCTTTTTTTCCGCCGCACGCCAGTTTGGTGTGGAATGTCACGCACCGGATGGGGTTGTCGTACCGCTTTCATCCGTTGGTGAAAGGGGCGGTCAAACGCCGGAATGCGTTTGAGAGTCGGGAGGCGATGTTTGCCCATTACCGGGGGAAAAAAGTGTTTGAGAAGATTGATGATCGGGGATTGTGGGCGTATGTGGATGCGCTGGCGAAACCTTCGGAAAATGGGGGGCTGGAATTGCGTTATCCCCCGGCCTGGGAAGCGCGGGTGTATGCGACGGGGTTACTGCACGACTGGAAAACCTGGCGGAAATTACAAAAAGCCACGTTGCGCGGGTTCTCTCTCCCGATCCTGCTTCTGCGCCCGGCCTTGGCACCGACCACCTCAACCCAAACCGTCAACCTCCTTCAGCGTATCGCCCCTCAAACCGTGGTCCGCACCATTCCGGATACCACCCATCTGGCCCCGTTGGAAAAGCCGGAATTGATCGCAGAGATGATAGTTGAATTTTTGGGGAAACTAAGGGATTGATATGCGTCACGCCAACCTTCGGAAGTCTTGGGGAGACGTTTGGAGACTTGCAAAGATTGGGGTTTGAAAGCCTTTTTATTCCACTGTCAAAAAACTTAATACTGCGGCGTTGACTCCTTCCGCTTGATCGACGCTGAGGGCGTGCCCCCCTTTTGGGAAAAGAATCTGCCGGGAGCCGACGATGCCCCGTGCGAGGGCGCGTTGGGTTTCCGCGGGGACGGTGGTGTCGTTTTCCGAGGTCAGGATCAGCGTTGGGAGGCGGATTTCCCCCAGGCGGGCGTGGACGTTGAAGCGCCCCAGGGCCCGCATCGTGGCGCGGTACCCGCGCGGGTCGGCTTGCCGGATTTGATCCATTAATTCCTGCCGGAAAATTTCCTGCCCTGACTGCGGAAACACACGCTGGGCGACGACTTTGCCTTGCGTTTCCAGGCCGATGGTGTGAACGAGGAGCAGTCGCCAGAGCATGTAGGCCCACACGCCTGGGCTTTTGGGGCGGAGGCGGGCGAAGGTGTTGACGAGAATGAGTTTATCCACCCGGGCGGGCGCGTCGAGGGCAAATTGGAGGGCCACGGTTCCCCCAAGAGAAATGCCGATAATGTGGGCTTTGGGGAGGTGGAGATCATCCATCAGTTCGCGGACATCGCCCGCCATTTCGGCGATGCTGGTGTGGCCTGGATAGGGCGATTTGCCAAAACTGCGGAGGTCCGGGGCGAGGAGGCGGTATCCGGCTTTTTCGAGGGCGGGGCGTTGTAATTGCCAGGAGTCGCCGGTGGCGCCAAGGCCGTGGAGGAGGACAATGGGGGGGGTGCCAGTAGGGTTGTGGTCGAGATAATGAAGACGCATGGAATTATTGTGCTTGGGCGGGGATCAATTGTCAATGGGGGGAATGAAAAAACGCCCGATTTCGGGCGTTTTGGGTTGGAAAAGAGAAACATTCGATTAGGTGAAAATTTCTTGAATAATCTGCCCTTCCCACTGCGGGTGAGGCGTCAACCCGAGGAGGTGGGCCATGGTGGGGGCCGTGTCGAGAAGGGAGACCTTGCTCGTGAGTTCTGCCCCGTGGCGGATGCCGGGGCCGGAAACAAGCCAGGGAATGGTCATGTCTTCGGGGCTGTCGGTCCCGTGCGTGCGATCATGTCCGCCGTGGTCACTTTGCAGAACAACGGTGCCTTCGGGGGGCAGGGCATCGAGGAGGGTGGCCAAGGCCTGGTCAACGAGACCGACTTGGGTCAGGTAACCGTCCGACATCCATCCATACACATGTCCGGCGGTATCCACCGTGCCGAAGTAAACGAAGGCGAAATCGGGGTGATCGGTTTGGAGGTAGCGGGCGGCGTGGGTGGCGATATCGTGATCGCCATGCGAGGTGTAGACGTTGTCGCGGAAGTAGGTGTAGCGCAGGCTTCCGGGGCGGCTGAGGTCGCGAAGGGGTTCCCAGTTGATGAAAAACGCGCTATGTTTGCCTGCCGCGTGGGCGACTTCTGCCAAACCGGGGAGCGGGCGGGCCATCGGGTGCCAGTCATTGGTGGTGATCCCATGCCGCGCGGGGGTGACGCTGTGGAAGATGCTGGTGTGGCAGGGGAGGGTGATGGAGGGCATCACCGATTGGGCGGTGAGGGTGTAGGCGCTACGGGCGAGTAAGGCGCGGAGGGTGGGGCAGTCTGCCAGGGCGATGGCGTCCGGGCGGAGGCCATCGATCATGATGAAAACGACTTTTGACATGGTTTATATTTTGTAATTGCGGCGCTACCGCTTTTCGTGAGAAATGTTCGAAATTTTGAAGGGGTTGGGCTCAAAAAAAGGATGAAAGGGGGCATGGACATGCCCCCTTTCATCCTTTTTTTGAGAATTTGCAAGGCTTGGTGAGGAGCTATTATTTGTCCGCACCTAAAATCAGCACGGCGTTGCGCGAACAGGTGACTTGGGATTTTTCGCCGATGCGCGGGAGTTCGAGAAAGGGGTTGTTGAAGGTATCCATGTGAAATTTGGTGTTGCCAATGGTCACTTGAATCCGGACGACGGACCCGAGAAAGGTGATGTTTTCAATCGTACAATCCAGAACGTTCGCTTTTTTCTGTTCGGTGATGAAGCTGAACCGCTCGGGGCGAATGGCGATCCGTACTTTGTCGCCTTTTCGATGTTTTTCCATTTTGTCCGCGGTGATCAGTTGGACGCCATCCATGCGGAGGAGACCTTCGGCGGGGTCCACGATTTCGGCGTCGGCGGTGTTCAGCGCGCCGACAAAGTTGGCGACAAACTGGGTTTGGGGGAAGTTGTAGATTTCGAAGGGGGTGCCGACTTGTTCGACGCGGCCTTCGTACATGACGACGATCCGGTCAGAGATGGAGAGGGCTTCTTCCTGATCGTGCGTGACGAAGATGGCGGTGATGCCCAGGGATTTTTGGATCGAACGGATTTCTGCGCGCAGGGAGACGCGGATTTTGGCGTCGAGGGCGGAGAGGGGTTCGTCTAGCAGAAGAACCTGGGGGCGGTTGGCTAGTGCCCGCGCCAGTGCCACGCGTTGTTGCTGACCCCCGGAGAGTTGGTAGGGGTATTTATCAGCGTGTTTTTCGAGGTGGATGAGGTTGAGCATTTCATCCACGCGGGCTTTGATGTCTGCGGCGGATTCTTTGCGAATGCGGAGGCCAAAGCCAATGTTTTGGGCGACGGTCATATTGGGGAAAAGGGCATAGGCTTGAAAGATCATGCCGACGTTGCGTTGGTTGGGGGCTTTGTCGGTGATGTCTGCGCCGCCCAGGGTGATTCTGCCGGAAGTGGGAATTTCAAAGCCTGCGACCATACGCAAGGTGGTAGTTTTGCCACACCCTGAGGGGCCGAGAAAAGAGACAAATTCGCCTTTTTCGATGTCCAGGGTGAAATCTGCGACGACAACCGCTTCTCCGTATTGTTTGGTGATGTTTGAGAGAGATAAATACGTCATGTTTAATGCTCCACAGTCTCGTTAGTGTGAACCAGCGGCTTGCCCCTGTCCGCCTGTAACTACTTGGATGAGACCCATTGCCATCCAGGTCAAGAGGAAGGTGACAAATGACAGGGCGGCAGGTTCGTAGGCTTTGTGTTGCCCGATGAGGAAGAGGTAAGGGCCAAACGCATCCACGCCCAGGAATGAAGCCAGAGTAACTTCTCCGACGACAATGGCGAAGGTGAGCAACGCCCCGCTGAGCAAGGCTGACCGGATATTGGGGAGGATGACGCGTGTGACAATCGTAAACCAGCTCGCGCCGAGACTTTGGGCGGCCTCGGTGAGGGTGCGAATATCCACCGTTCGCATCCCGGTATCCACGGATCGATACATGTAGGGCATCGCCAAAACCATGTACCCTGCGACAATTAAGGTGTAGGTGCCTAGTTTGGTGGTTGTGAGGGGCTGAAGGAGCGCAATACCCGTAAAGGGAATCCCAATGGGGGAACTGTAAATGCGAATCAAGCCAAACACGAGGATGATGGCCGGAATCACAAAGGGCAGTAAGGTGATGAATTCCGTGATCCGGCGGGCCTGGGGGAGACGCAAGCGAATCCAATAGGCTGTGGGGACGATTAAGATGATACTGGCAATAATCGTAGCCACGGCCAGGGCATTGGATAACATGAAGGTTTCCAAAAAGCTGGGGTCTTCAAATGCGCGGATATATGCTTTGAAACCGATGACATCCCGTTCCATCCGCAAGGAATGCCGGAGGGTGGCATAGAGCGGGACGAGGAAATAGATGGTTCCGAGAATGAACCAGACCCAACTCCAAAACCGAAGTTGAATGCGGCGTTTTCTGGGGGCAGGAGGGGTGTTTGAAGGAGGGTCTTGAGGCGGCAAACCCACGAGCGGTTCGTTCAAATTGGTTGATGTGCTCATCTTAACCACCTTTCAGAGATTTTTTGAAGCCAGGAATAGACGGCCAAAGAAATGGCCATAATGATGACCATGCCCATCGCCATCGAATATCCAAGTCCGGGATTGTGCAAAACGTCCCCTCTGATCTGTGCGCCAATTTGAATGGTGACAATGGGCAATCTTCCGCCCGTGAGGGCATAGGCGGTGGCGTAGGCACCAAATGCGTTTCCAAATAAAAGGATCATAGACCCCAGAATAGAGGGGAATAACACGGGCAAGGCGATGCGGGTCCAATATTGCAACCCGGTCGCCCCAAGGTTTTCTGCGGCTTCGCGCCATTCCCGTTTTAGGCCGTCCAGGGCTGGAACCATGATCAAGACCATTAATGGAAATTGAAAAAACATATAAATGGTGCTTAACCCCACAAAACTATATAAATCGAAGCCCAGTTGATACAAATCGATCCCCATGGCATCTTTCAAGAGCAGAGTGACAAACCCGCGTCGGCCCAGGGTGGCGATAAACGCAAACGCGAGCGGAACGCCTGCAAAGTTGGAGGCCACGCCCGAAAAGGTGATGAGCGCTGAGCGAAGTGACCGCGGCAGGCGTCCGATGGTGATGGAATACGCCAGCAAAAACCCAAAAATTCCTCCCCCAATGGCAGTGACCGCACTAATTTGAATACTTAGCTTGTAAGCACCGATAATCGCAGGGGTTGTAAATAAATCCACATAGTTTTGCAGGGTGAACTGTCCATCCGAATTTAGAAAACTGCCTTGCACCAAATACAAAGAGGGCAAGGCAATAAACAAGATCGCAAACAGAAAAAAGGGAACCACTCCCACCCAATTTTTTAGGTTGGAGAGGGTTTTATTCGAAGGCACTGATAGTGTAGTTTGAGCCATGCAAGTACCTCAATCGAGCATCTAAGGCGAGACCCTGCCAACTGGCAGGGTCTCGCACAATTCAATAAAATGCAAAAGGATTATGGGGCGGCTTGAATGTCCGCACCGACGGCGGCATCCCAGCCTTCCGTAATCAGTTTGTTCGCAACTTCCAACTGACCCACGGTCGGGAAGACCGCGCCAGAGACATCGGGCAGTTTGGCGAGCAAATCTGCGGGGATGACGTCGCGTGCGCGCATGTCAGCTTCACGGATCGGGTGGCAGTACCCTTTCATCCACAGCGTCTGGCCTTCGTCCGAATACAGAAATTCCATCCACAGTTTGGCGGCGTTCGGGTGGGGCGCATACGCGCTGATGGCCTGAACGTAAACACCCGCAAAACGTCCGGAAGCGGGAATCACGACCTGGGCGGCAGGATTGCCTTCGAAGGAATCGATAGCGGCAAGGGCGTTGTAGTCCCAGGTAATGCGGACGGCGGTTTCACCGGTAGCCACGAGACCGTTATTGGCGATCAAAGGCACCAGGTTCCCGGCGGCGTTCAACTGTGCGAAGAAATCAAGACCGGGTTGGGCATTGTCGAGGGTTCCACCATTGGCAAGCCCCGCGGCAAAGACGGATTGAATCGCCTGATTGGAGGTGCGGGGATCACCGGAAAGGGCAATCTGGCCGTTGTATTTGGGATCGAGCAAATCGGCCCAGTCGGCGGGGACTTCGGGTTGGACATCGGTATTGACGAGGAAGGCCAACACACCGTAATAGTCGCCATACCAGTAACCCTCGGCATCTTTCGCATCGGCGGGGATGCTATCCCAGGTGGAGACTTTGTAAGGCTGAATAAGACCTTCGGCTTTCGCGGAAGTTCCGAAAGCGAACCCAACATCGATGACATCGGGAGCCTGTGGGCCGGGATTGTCTTTATTGGCCTTAATGGCTTCGATTTCATCACCGGAACCCGCATCAGGATTCAGTTCATTGACTTCCAAACCGTATTTGGCTTTGAAAGCTTCAATGACTTCGCCGTAATTACACCAGTCGTGGGGAAGGGCAATCGTGGTGAGCATGCCTTCCGCTTGCGCGGCGGCGACCAACTCGGCCATGGGGTCAGCGGCTTCTTCGACGGGCGCTTCAGTGGCCGCCATTTCCTCAGTCGCGGGCGCTTCAGTGGCCGCGGGGGTGCAGGCCGCAAGAATCATGGCCGCAACTAATAAAACATATAGGATGGATTGAAATTTTTTCATGGGGTTCTCTCTTGTAAATCTGGATTTCATAGGTCCGTCATCAGGTTCGACACGGAGAAAGGGATGAGCAAATTGAAGAGATGGGTTGGGGCAGGATGTGAAATTACAGCTTATCGGCAACTCCTTTGGGTAATACATCAATGCATCTATTAAACAAATAGAATATCCCCCACTTCACGCGGGGATTGAAGCATTACCTCTGTTTTATTAGAAAAAACGAATTGAAGAACGTAAGGAAAATTTTACCCTTAATAAGCGAAAAAAGTTAACATCTTGTTAATGGTCTTTTCAAAGCCACTCATCCAACACAATGGGGTGGAAACCGCTTAAACATTAATTCTGGGTTTTCAATTCATCCGGGACTTTCTTCTCTAGACTGAATGGCACAAGTCCAGACAGCTACATGTTACCAAAGTTGTTTTAACGTTTTTCCCGAATCATATTAACAATTTGTAATCGAAATAGGACTCTGCCGTTTTGGGCGAGGAAAATTCGCGCTTTCACTGTAACTGCCAGGGGTTCTGCGGAGAATCTCCGAAAAAAGAGATGAAAGGGGGAAGGCTTTCCCCCTTTCATCTCTTTTTCGGAATGTTCTACTCTAGACTGACAAGTTACCTTTCACCCGCACTCTCCAAATATTTGGGTTCAGCGTATCAACGAATTGTCAACCAATTATCAACCCACCGTCAAGCACCTGACGCCAGAAAAAACTATGATCAGAACAATGATGCCGCTACCGGTTTCTTTCACAAGACTTCCGGTAGCCCCCAAATCAAGCAGATCGCAATCTTGTAGTAACGACTTCAGTCGTTTTTTTGGGGGGGCAAAGGATTGAAATCGTCACTACTGCCCGAATCTGTGATCTGCTGAAATTACAAAAGGAGAACTCTCATGATAAAAAAACTGATCCTGATCCTTTTTCTGACCTCGATCCTGGTCGCGTGCCAACCCGGGGCAGATGGTCCCCGGCAAATTGCATCCTACCCCCACACGATCCCGGACACTGCCGAAGTCTACGCCCCACCGTTGGACGTTCCCCCCACCGCCATCCTCGTTTACGACGCTAATCTCGACCTCACCGTCTGGAATGTCGAAGACACCGCCAACGCCGCTCTGCAAAAAGTGGCAGACTACGACGGTTACCTCTCGGCCTCCTACCTTTGGGAAGCTGATGGAAAAGAACACGCCACCCTGACCTTCGCCCTCCCCGCCGGGAACTACGACCGCGCCCTGACCGCCCTCAAACGGCTGGGCGACGTCACCCGCGAGCAAGTCTCCGGCAAACTCTACCCAACCTATTCCGCCCAACCCGGCTGGGGGTACACCTCCCACATCACCTTAAACCTGCATCAACGGTTTGAAACCGCCACCTGGCCCTCCCTAAACGTTTCCGATGCCCGTCCGATGCGCACCCTCGCCTCCGCCTTCGGTGTATTGGTCACTTTGTTGGGCATTCTGCTGGATATCGCGATCTGGTTAACGGTCGTGGTCGGGCCGTTTGTCTTTGTAGGATGGGGCGCAAAGAAGATTTGGAACGGGATGAGGCAGAACAAAAACAGCCAAAACCCGGTAAAGGAAGCAGAGTGAGGCCCCTACCCAATCTCGCCTCGTGCCATATCGATCAACCGCCCCAACACCTTCTCCCCATCCGCGCGCAGACCGTTGTGCTCGTATTCGCTTGTCACCCAAGCCTTCAACCCCCGAATCGTCCGCGCCGTCTCCTCGGAAAACGCGCGCTCGACGTACATATCGTTGAAATAAATCGCCGCCGCGCAGGGCACAGTGTTGGCTTGCAAGGCGGCCACATCGTACAGCCGCGGCCAATCTGCGTCCGATGCCAAAATGTGCGCGGCCTCTTTCAGTGGACGCAAATAGGCAAAATCCTCAAACATCGAAGGATAAATCATCTCCCCCGTAAACATCACCGGACGATCCGCGGCCAGCTCGAACGCGGGGAACTCCGCCCGGACGCGTTCCGCCGCCCAACGTGAGGCGTCTCCCTGGCAGTAAATGGCCTCGTGCAGGATCGCATAAATCGGGTTGGTCTCGAACGGGATCGCATTTTCCACCCCCCGCAAAAACCCGAAACTAAACTCCGACCCGGTCATCCCCTCCACAAACGCCTCCTCCAACAAATAATGCACCGTCTCAAACCCGTAACTTGCCCCAAACCCCATCCCCAACTGCTGAAACCGCGCCGGGCTGAGGGTGCCCCCACCGGGGAGCGTGACAGGCGCGGCCAGTAACCGCCCCATGATCTCCTGCGTCCGAGCGGCATCATCGGGGTAACGGGCATAGTACAACGCGTTTTTGTCCAATGTGCGCTGATACGTGGCGCGGTACACCTCATCCACTGACCGTACCAACGACGGCAAGCCCCCCGTGAAAAACACCTCCCGCAACCCCTCCGGCGCGGCGCTCAAATAATGCACCCCGCAGAACCCCCCGTAACTCTGCCCCAACACGCTCCACGGGGTCTTCTCCCCGGCCAATTGGCGACGGATGAACTCGGCGTCCTGCACAATCGCGTCGGCGCGAAAATGTTTGAGATACGCGGCCATCTCTGCGGGGGAGAGCCGCGCGAGGGTTTGAAATGTGATCGGGGAACTGCGCCCGGTCCCGCGTTGGTCGAGAAGCAGGACACGGTACTCTTGCAAGGCGCGTTTCAGCCACCCGCTTTTCCCATCCGGTCGGGGCGCGCTGAATCCCGGCCCGCCTTGCAGAAAAACCAGCCACGGCAGGGCATCATTCTCGCGCGCGGTTGCGACGACTTCGCGGGCAAAGACGGTGAGGGTTGCCCCGCTGGGGTTGGCATAATCGAGCGGGACGGTAAATTGGTGGGGGCGGAGGGTGAGGCCGGAAAAGTGCGTTGTTGTGGTCATTTTTCCATTCTACCACCTCCCATTCCCCCTCCGCATCTCCTCTGGCTTAAGCCGAATATCAAAATGCTCCCGTATCTTCCGATCCACGGACGAGGGGATGTATTCGGGGTAATGCGTTTTCAGCATTTCTTTCACGCGTTGGTTCGCTTGCACATACAGGGTCGGGCTACCGTCCCGCTCCCAGGTGGTGGTATCGCGGCGGTCGGACAGGTCGGGGTAGAGAAACTCCGTTTTCATCAGCGAGAGGGTTTGCGGATGTCCGAGAAAATGCCCCGCGCCGTACACCGTGTCCTGGATCACGTCAAACGACAGCGTATCTTCGTTGACCTCGATCCCGCGCACCACGCGAAGCACGTTGCCGATCATATCGTTGTCAATCACAAACCCTTCAAACGCCGATCCCATCAAACTCCCCACCGAGCCAGGGTACGGCGAGATCGAATGGCCTCCTGCCAGGGCCGCGGCGAGGGTGGTGAGCGTTTTCTCCGATCCGGCCTGGGAATCGGGGCTGTTTGCGTCGCTCATCCCGGTGGCGACGTTGGCGATGATGCCGTAGTGATTGCAGATTTGCGCGGTCGCTGCCATCACCAACGCCTGCTCCGGCCCCCCGCCCGTAAACGACCCCGTGCGTAAATCCGAGATGAACGGCCACATGCCAAACGCCATCGTTGCCTTCGGGTTGATGAGATAGACGACGGCGCGGCACGCGAGGGTTTCGGCAAACGTCTGGACGAGTGCCCCCGCGAGGGCCGCAGGCGCGGTCGCCCCAGCTTGGGACGCCACCGCGACATCATACGTGATCCCCAGCCGCGCGCAGGCGATCATCACCTGCAAGCTGTCCTCTGCGAACGTGAGCGGGGAGACGATGGGACATCCGCCAAAACTGCAAAACGGGCGTTTGAGAAACGCGCCTTCGCCGCCCGCGTAAATATCAAACAGCCGGATGATCGGGTCCAGGTGCGCGGCCACGCCCATGCCCAGGTGGAAGGGTTTTTCGGTCCCGGCCAGTTCGGCGTAGGCGATGTTGGTGTTGTGGACGAGCAGATTTTCGCTAAACTCAGACGCGATGAACGGTTGCCCGAAGGTGTGAATGTGTTCGAGTTGGTCTACCAGCCGCGCGGCGTCGTACAAATCCACGAGGCGGGAGGGGCGGTAGGTGCGGGTTTTGAAGTCCAAAATGGTCACGGCCTCGCCACTGGTGCTGAAGATGAGTTTGTCGCTGGTGATGGTGACATCGTTTTTGGGGTTGGGGGCAAAATAATGCACTTCGTGCGGGGCGTGGGCGATGACCTCCTCGATCAGGGCGCGGGGAAACTTCAGCCGCCCATCGTTGCCCAGGATGCACCCTTTGCCTTCGAGCGCCTCCAGCAGTTCGGGGATTGGGTTGGCGATACCGATTTTTTCCAGCACATCCAGCGCGGTGTGGTGAATTTGTTCGATGTCGTGGTCGCTCAGGGGTTTGTAATTGCCGCCTTTGATGCCCATCCAGAGGGGTTTTTGCGGGGTGCCATTTTCGCCGCTCGGGTTTCGCCGGGTGCGCCGTCGTACAGAAAGATTGTCCATCACTACACTCCTGAAAAAAGGGACTAAAAAGCTCGTCGTCTCAAGATTTGTTGAAACAACGTATATTTGCGCTATTTGTTATAATTAAATGGGTAAATAGGGGTAATTTATGTTGATATTATAATCCCCTTCAGCCTGCACGGGTAGAGGCGAGGAACATTTCACCGCAAAGAGCGCGAAGGACGCGAAGAAAATTTAAAAACTTTGCGCTCTTTGTGCCCTTCGCGGTGAAAAATTAAACTGGATTCCCCTCTGCGAACGCCACCACCTGATCAAACGCCTGCCCAAAATAGCCCTCGTAACTATCCTTCTCCACGTATCCCAAATGCGGCGTGCAAATGACATTGTCCATTTTCAACAGAGGATGATCCGCCCCCAGAATCGGTTCCTGCTCGTACACATCCACCGCCGCGAACCCGGGCCGCCCGGTTTGCAACGCCCCGACCAACGCCCCCGGCTCGATCAACTCCGCCCGGCTGGTGTTCACAAACAGCGCATCCGATTTCATCCGCGCGAAATCCGCCGCGGCGACCAGTCCGCGCGTCTCCGCATTCAGTTTGACGTGTATTGACAGGACATCGGATTCCGCCAAAAACGTGTCCCGATCCGGGGCGGGGAAAAACCCATCCGCGCGGGCACGGGACAACGATCCTTCTCGCCCCCAGACGATCACCCGCATCCCGAACGCCTGCCCATACCGCGCCACGAGCGAGCCGATCTCCCCATAGCCCCACACCCCCAACGTCCGCCCGTGCAGCCCGCGCCCGAAGTGCCCCTGCCATTCCCCTGCCTTCATCCGCGCCACTTCCTGGGGGATGAACCGTGTCGCGGCCAGGATCAACGCCCAGGTCAGTTCGGCGGTGGCGTGGGAGGAGCCGGATCCGTGGGTGACGGTGATGCCGCGTTTGGCGCAGACGGCGAGGTCAATGTGCGTGGTGCCGCGCCCGGTTTGGGCGATCAGCTTGAGGCGGGGCAACCGCGCGAGCAGGTCGGCGGTGATGCGCGTCCGTTCCCGGATCAACACCAGCGCGTCGGCAGGTTCCAGCCGTGCGGCGAGGGTGTCGAGATCGGTCACGGTATCGTGGTAAATGGTGACGGTGTGCCCGGCCAGTTTGGCGAAGCAGTCGAGGGTGCGAACGGCGTTTTGGTAGTCGTCGGGGATGAGGATGTGCATCATGGGATTATATTCCCACTCTTCTTCCTTGACAAAAAATCTATATAGTGTAAAATAAACACTAATGACCGCCCCTAAGCGGTTTTCTTTCAAAATCAACTAAGTGTACAAACAACAATTAGCAATTTGTAATTGACTATTCACAATTGACCATTCTCAAGGAGTCCCCATGTTCGGCATCCACTACCTCAAAGCCAACCCCACCCAACACGTCATCCACTTCGCCAACGGCAAAGTCCGCCGCACCGGGCCGGGGCTGTCGTTCTTTTATTACCAGCCCTCCGCCTCCATCGTCGTTGTCCCCGTCGGGAGTGCCGACGCCCCGTTCATCTTCAATGAAGTGTCCGCTGACTTTCAACCCGTGACCGTGCAGGGGCAGTTGACCTATCGCATCGCCGACCCCGCGCGTGTTGCCGTTCTCCTCGACTACTCCATTGACGGGGCGGTGGACAAATACCGCACCGAAGACCCGCAAAAACTCCCCCAACGCCTCGTCAACCTCGCGCAAGTCCACACCCGCGCGGAACTCGCCAGCCTCCCCCTGCGCGAAGCCATCCGATCCGCGGACCGCGTCGCGAACGGCGTCCTGTCCCGCCTCAGCACCGGGGATGATCTCAAACCCCTCGGCGTGGAAGTCCTCACCTTCTCCATCCTCGCCATCAAACCCACCCCCGACATCTCCCGCGCCCTCGAAGCGGAAGCCCGCGAAACCCTCCTCCGTCAGGCCGACGACGCCATCTACGTCCGTCGTAACGCCGCCATCGAGCAGGAACGGCGCATCAAAGAAAACGAACTCAACACCGAAATCGCCGTCCAGCAAAAACAACGCCAAATCCGTGAAACCAAAGTCGCCGCCGACCTCGCCATCGAAACGAAAGAACAGGAAATCCGCGAAACCAAACTCGCCGGGCAAATCAAACTCGAAGACGAACGCAAAAAATACATCACCGCCCAAACGGAAAACGCCCGCACCCAGGCCGATACGCAAGCCTACGCTGTCCGCGCCTCCCTCCAACCCCTTACCGAACTCTCCCCCGAAGTCCTCACCGCCCTCGCCACCCAAACCGGCGATCCCCGCTTGATGATCGCCAAAGCCATCCAGGAAATTGCCCAAAACGCGGGCAAGATCGGCACGTTGAACATTTCCCCCGACCTGTTGGAAACCTTGTTGCAGAAATAGTCCACAGAAAGCGCAGAGGGCACAGAAGGAAACAGAAAAATAAAAAATCTGTGTTCCTCTGTTATTTCTGTGCTCTCTGCGTACCAATGACATGACCTACGAAAAAATCATCCTCGTTACCCGCAAAACCCGTCTCGAAGGGCTGGTCGAACGGTTCAATACGAAAGCGCAAGCCCGGTTCTACATCAACCAAAGCGCGAAACAGCAAGGCAACAATACGGACGCCTTCGCCTTTTACGAACGCGAACACGACACGTACTATGCCTCGGTAGAGAAATTGCTCAATTTCCTCGAACCCCTCGCCAAAGTTCAGAGCATCGAACGCAGTTTCCTCCCCAACTTCCTCTTCGCCCCCACCGACCTCATCGTCACCATCGGCATAGATGGCCTCGTCGTGAACACCGCCAAATACCTGAACGGCCAACCCATCATCGCCGTGAACCCCGACCCGAAGAACGTGGACGGGATTCTGCTCCCCTTCAACGTCACCACCGCCCCCACCGTCGCCCGCCAACTCCTGTCCGGCGCGGGGCGCGTGACCCCGATCACGATGGCCGAAGCAAAACTCAACGATGGGCAAACCCTCCTCGCGTTCAACGACCTGTTCATCGGCGTGCGAACCCACGTTTCCGCGCGGTACCGCATCCAATGGGGCACCCAGACCGAAAACCACTCCTCCTCCGGGCTAATCGTCTCGACCGGGGCAGGTTCGACGGGGTGGTTATCCAGTATGTTCAATATGGCGAATGGGATGGTGAAAGCGTTCGGGGGAGGGGAGTCCCCCAGTCCAGTTCCCGCGCCCCGACTGGGGTGGGATACCGACCGTTTGCTGTTCGTCGTTCGCGAGCCGTTCATCAGCAAAACGTCCGGCGCGAACGTCGTCTGCGGAGCGATCACTCCCCAAACCCCGCTCATCCTCGAATCCCAAACCGAAGGCGGCGTGATTTTCAGCGATGGGGTGGAGGCTGATTATCTTCAGTTTAATTCAGGCGCGATTGCCACGATCGGGATTGCGGGGAAGAAGACAAATTTGGTGGTGGCATGATAGTAAACAGAAAACACGGATAAAGCAGAAGGACACAGAAAATTTTTAAAAATTCTGTGTCCTTCTGCTTTATTCTGTGCCATCTGTGTACAAATCTTTCCCTGAATACATCCCCCTCACTCCCCATCCAACACCAATGCCAGCACCCCTTGCCCAATCGCCTGGGCCAGTTCCACATCCCCGTTTTCGAGCAATACCACCGCCACGACCGGGGTGCCCATCCAATCCGGGAGGGTGCCGCCCAAATACCAGGTGAATGACTGGGTTTGCTCATCCGTTTGGGTGGTGATCAGCGCCATGCTTTCCCAGTGCGAATTCGTGGGGGCAACGAGGGCATTGGCGGTTTGATTGGCGCTAGTGACGGAGAAGACATCGAAAGGCGCACCCAGGGGGGGAAGCAAAGTCCACCCGTTGTCCGGGGAATGGTAGGCAACGGCGAGGCGCGGGGCGGGGAGATTGCCCTGGTTGCTGAGGGTGGCCGCGGCCAGGGCGAGTTGGAGGGGGCTGAGGGCGAGGTCTTGCCCAAGTGCGGCGATTGCGGGGTCTTTCATTTGGGTGGCGAGGCTGTTCGTGGTGGGGAGGCGAATCGCGGGAGATGAATAAAAGCCTAAATGGGTAAACAGTGCGGTGAGTTGTGTGATGTTCAAACGGGAGCCTAATTCCGAAACCGGGGTCGGGCACCCGGCCTGAATCGCGGCGGCCCAAGAAGGGTCGGTGGGTAAAAAGGCGCAGGTAAGCGTTGTTTCGTCCAAGGTGAGAAAGGCAGAGGTGGGGGCTGATCCGCTTTGGGTGGCGGTCGCGGCCAGGAGAAATGGCCCGAGGGCGGCCCCGACCGGGTACGCGCCCTGTGTGGCCCGGTTGAGGAGTGGGGCGCGGGGATCGGCGAGGAGATCATCCCAGGTTTCATCCAACCGATTGGGATCGAAGGTTGGGGTCGAGATCAGCGTGAGAATTTCCCCGGATTGGGCATTGAGAAGGATTAAAGCTCCCGTTTGCCCGGTCATGAGTTCACTGGCTTTGCGTTGAAGGTCCAGGTTGATGCTCAACCGAATATCTAACCCAGGCGGGTGTTGTCCATAAATAAACTCATCGAACCAGACTTGTTGCCACGCTTGACCTTCCAGGCCGCGTAAATATGTGTCGAGACTGGCTTCCAAGCCCGCTTGTCCAAAGGTGGGGCTGGAATATCCGATGACCGGTGCCAGGGAGGGTTCCAGGTATTCGCGGCTGTAGGTGCCGGGTGTGCCTAGATTGTTGACGAGTTGATTTTCGTTTTGGTCGAAGAACACGCCCCGGTACACGAACCGATCCGCGATGGCTTGACGGGGATTGTCCGTGCGGGCGATCAGGGTCGGGCCACGGATGACCGTCCACCAACCCGCCCCCAGCGCGGTGACCGCCAACCCGGTCAGGAGGGCGTTGTTGATGCCGAGGGTGGGCGTCGGATCGGGGCGGGACAGCAACGTGTCGGCGGCTTCTCGCGGCACACTGCTGATCAACGAGAGCAAGAGAAAGCAGATGAAGGATGTGAGCAGGGACGAGCCGCCGTAGGAAAGAAAGGGCAGGGTGACGCCAGTGAGCGGGAGCAAACGGAGATTGCCGCCGATGATCATCAGGCTTTGCGCGGCGAGATAACTGGTGACGCCCGCGGCAAGAAAACGGCGGTAGCTGTCCGGGGCGCGGAGGGCGATGGTCAGCCCTCGGTGAACGAGCAAGGCCAACAGGCAAAGCAAGCCAACCACCCCGATCATCCCGTTTTCTTCCGCGATGGCGGTGAAAATGAAATCGGAATGGGCGAGGGGCACCAGCCCGGGACTGCCCAACCCCGGTCCGCGCCCGAAGATTTCCCCGGAGGCGATGGCGATGAGGGATTGAACGACCTGGTAGGAACGTCCGGCGGGGTCCGCCCACGGATTGAGCCAGGCATCCACCCGGAGACGCACGAGATCGAAGAAGATGTACCCCGCGAGGGCAGTGAGGATCAAGCCCCCGAAACTGATCAGGACGAGCCGCCGGTTGCCCGTTCCGAGATAAATCATACTGGCAAAAATGAACAGCAAAATGCTCGCGGTCCCCAAATCACGCTGAACGACGAGCAGGAGTAGGGCCATGCCGGTCATCACGAACGTGGGCGCGAGCAGGGGCAAAAGCGGGAGGGGCGCGGCGGGTGCGTGCGACGAAGCGGCGTGGGAGGTTTGACGGTCAGCGAGATAGGCCGCAAGGTAGGCGATCAACAGCAGTTTGAGGGGTTCGGAGGGTTGAAAGTAAACGCCACAACACCCGAGCCATTGTTCGGGGCCGGTGTTCGCGGGGTTGGTGCCAAACACAAACGTGGTCGCGGTGAGCAAAAGTCCCCCCGTCAGCCAGAGATATTTGTAACGGCGCAGGAACCCCAGGTCTTTGGGAAACCGCAACCCGACCGTAAACACGCCATAACACAAGGCCAACCAGGCCGTTTGCCGCAACCCAAAACTGGGAATCAACCGATAAATCGTCATCATCCCCCACCCACTGAGCAGGGCTACGACCGAAAACAAATACGGATCGAGATGGGGCGCATGCCGGCGGGTTTGGTGATGGGCAATGAACACCCCCACGATCCAGACGCCTAACCCGATCCAATGTTCCCACCGAAAATCCGCATCCCAAGATCGGGCGCGCACGGCGGGAGACAGGGTCAGCGAGATGGAATACAGGAATAAAAACAGCCCAGCGAGGGAGAGCAGGCGGGTTTGGATAGTTTGGGGAGGCGTATGCACGGGGAGATTATACCGTGTTCAAAAAAGACTCATCTGTTTGATCGCTTCCCCCTGGTAAACGGGCATCTGGGTCTTAATCCCCAAATCCTTGCACAACTCCTGAAATTTTTTCTCCAACTGCCACGCGTTCCGGGCCGAGGCGAAGTATTTTTCACCGAACTGGCGCTCATATTGCACGCGCACACTCGGAAAATGGCGGTCAAGTTTTTCGTAAAAATACGCCCGCTGTTGGTCGCGCAGGGTCACGCCAAACGCCGGAAGAATGTACCCCGCCCCGTGTGCGTGCGCTTGCCGGACGATTTCCGTGATATTTTCCTCGTTATCTTCAATGAAAGGGAGAACGGGCATCATCACCACCCCGGTCAGAATCCCGTTTTCCGACAGCGTCCGCATCGCCTTTAACCGCTCGGACGGGGGGGAGGCACCCGGCTCGAGCTTTTTCGCCAGCCCATCATCCGTCGTCGTTATGCTGAAACTCACGGCGGCATATACCTCGTTGATGCGGCGCAGGGTTTCCAAATCTTTCAGCACCAGCGCACTTTTCGTGATCACATGCACCGGGAAATGGTTGCGGGCGATCACCTCCAACGCCTGCCCGGTCAGGTTAAACTTCACCTCCACGGGCATGTACGGGTCGTTCATCGACCCGGTGCCAATCGTCCCTTTTACCCGTTTGCGCGGCAGTTCTTTCTCGAGCAGTTCAATCGCGTTTTCTTTCACCAAAATGTCCGCGAAGTTTTCGATCTGATAACACGCACTGCGCGAGTCACAGTAAATGCACTGGTGCTGGCATCCCCGGTACAGGTTCATGTTGTACCGCAGACCGAACCAGGGTTCAGGCTGTTTGACCGGGTTGAGAAGGGTTTTGGCTTGGATAGTTTGGAGCATGGTACTGCGTATTCCGTATTTCGTAGGGTGAAATTTTGTTTTACACAGAGGCGAGGAACGCGTGGATTTTGGGAAAGAGTTCGTTTCGTTTGGCGTCCCAGACGGCGGAGTGGGTGAAATGATCGAGCCAGAGCGTTTGTACGCGCGGGGTGGTGAGCCGGGCTGTGATCTGTTCCAGACTGTTGGGGGGAATCGCCTCGTCGTGATGGGATTGAATGACAAACACCGGACCTGGAATGACAGGCAGGGCTGAGACCATCGCGTGTTGAAGATGATAAATTTCTTTGTGGATACTGGGCGGCGTCGCGGCGTACGCGGGGTACCCCGCCTCGCGCCGGAGGCCTAATTCTGCGTGGGGCCGCGCACCCTGCTTGGGCACAGGGGTCCGTTTTCGGGCATTTTGCTTGCCCCAAGTGATTTGCGCCTCCGAAAATTCGAGGAAGGGGGTGGCGATGGCGATCACCCCCGCGACCGGATAACGCCCCGCCGCGGTCAGGCTGACCATCCCGCCCATAGATTGCCCGATCAGGAATACCCGGTCGGTCAGGTGCCGGAGAAGCGCGAGACCCTCTTCCACGGAGATCAGCCAATCCGTCCACTCAGTGCGGGCGAGGTCGCGCGGGTGGGTGGCGTGCCCCGCGAGGCGCAGGCCGAGGACGGTGTGCCCCTGCCCGTGCAGATATTGCCCGAGGAAGTGCATTTCTTCGGGCATGGCGGTGAAGCCGTGGATGAGAATACACCCGGTGCGATCACCGGGCAGGAGAAAGGGTTCGGAGTGGGGGACGATGAGGGAGGAAGTCATGGCGAAAAGTATCTGTTTACGGCGGCCAGAGAAATTCCCACGCGTGGCGTTGGAGGGTGGGGGAGAGCCAGGCGTGGGGCACATGCGTGCAAACGGTGAGCGGCGAGTTCGTGAGCGGGGACATGTAACTGGAAAGGAGCGACTGCCAGGCGATTCCGACCTGAACGCGTGGGGTGGTCGTCATGCCGAGACAGATTGTAACCGGGAGTCCCGCGCGAGGGGAGGTGGTGGCGTACCCGTTGACCGCGACGACGCTCATGCAACAGGCCAGACAAATCATCAGCCCCGCGGGGATCAGGCAGGTGATGATTTTGAAGGAGCGTTTGGGCGGCTGTTCGAGAGGATCATCGGGGGAGGGCATAAAGAGAAACCCTTGGCATGAATTGGCTTTGGGGTTGGCATTCAGGCTGATGGGGTTTGAAGCACGGATGGGGCGCGCACGGATTTTTTGTTTTATCCGGGATCGCCTCTACGGGTCACGTTAATTGTCCGTAGAAAACCTGAGTCGTGTATTTGAATTCCACGTGGCCGTCTACTTGATGGGTTTCAAAAATATTCGATAACGCGGCGAGCATGGGGGCGTGGTTGGGGTGCCCAGGCAGGGGGGTGTAGGATGACGAAAGCAGACGCCCGCGCAACCCCTCAAAATCAAAGGATTGGGCGTTGGAAAAGGTCCGTATTTCGTATCCTGCGGGGCCGTAGAATTGGGTCAGGGCTTCAGCGTTTACTTGTTTGTTGGTCACTTCTTCGTAATCGGTCGCATATTGTTTGAGCAGTTGTTCGTAAGCGACCAAAAACGGAGTGCCACCCACTTCTCGATCATTCCACACCAACACCACCCATCCGCCCGGTTTGAGAATGCGCTGAAACTCTGCTCTGGATTTTTCCTGATCAAACCAGTGAAACGCCTGCCCCGCGGTGACAAAATCGACGCTATGCGCGGGCAGGGTGGCGGCTTCCGCCCGACCATCCACACTGGTGAAATGGGGGTAGGTTTGGAGAAGTTGTTCGCCCGCTTCCCGCATTTCCCGGTTGGGTTCGACCGCGTGAACGCGGTTGCCGTTTTGTAAAAACAACTCAGTCAAAATGCCCGTCCCAGAGCCGATGTCGGCGATCACGGAGGTGGGCGTGAGATCACAGGCTGTGCGCAGGGTGTCGAGGACTTCGGGAGGGTAGTGCGGACGATATTTGACGTAGTTTTCGACGCGGGTGGAGAAGCGTTGGGTGGGGTCGGGGAGGTGGAGGAGGTGGGGGGCGTTCATTCGGTTGGGGGTGTGTCAGGGGGTTGAAGTTTCAGCGCGTCTGCCAGTTCAACGTGCATTTGCCGTTGGTGTTCGATGAATACGTGCCGATCCTAGGGAAAGATAACGAGGCATCGGTCTCCCATGCGGCAACGGGCATGGGATTTGCCCAGAAATGGGCAAAGAGACTGGCCGCAATGACTTGTTGCGCACCTCGTGCGTTGCACAACATCATCACTTTTTCTAGTGTCAAAGCTTGCTTGGAGTTTTTTGGTGCGAAAAATTTAGTATCATTTCTCTTACGTTCTCAAAGCCAGTTCTTAAGCGTTCTCCACGTACATAATTTTCAAGTGCATGTTCATCGTATTCTTCAGGTTTGTCGAAATATTGCCCTTTAAAATACATAATGCAATATATGCCAAAATCAGAGCCTTTTGCTTGCATGTAAGCAGGCAATTGCTTTAATATTCCATGGATCAAATCATTACTGTGTGCAGGTTTAAATTCCACACAAACACTTTCTTGTTTTCCATTACTTAACACTCCTGTTATCAAAAAATCAAGCCTACCACCAGCAATGGGGTATTCTGGAATAATCTCAAGGCCTTTTACAATTGCAATATCAAATAATAATCCATGTATAGTGGGGTGAATATCTGTCTCTTGTTTAGGATATTTTGCAATGATTTTTGCACCATCGTAGACTATGTTCCAAAATGGATTATTCATCCCTAAAGTCTTAACCTTATCCTCGATTGTTTGTAAAGATGAGGTGACTACTCGGTAAAATGTTTCTTTGGAATCATAAATCACTTCAGGCGAAATTGCTTCTTTTCTAGCCCAAGATATTAATGAGTTTGGAGGAAAGGTAAGAATAGTGTTAAGAGTAAGTGTTCGATTATCAACCTCTTTTACACGCTCTTTATCCGATAAATCTTTTACTGCCTCATTATATGACTCGTCTAATAAAGTTATCTTTAATTCTTTAGGATCCCAACTTACCACACAAAACACACTGCCTGATGGTTTAAATATAGGAGTTAGCATCATTTCTAGTTTTTCATTATTGCGCAGAATATAAAATTTAGAATTGTCAAATCCCACCTCCAAGCGATAATCTTTACAAATTACCCTAAAGAGGAAACCTGCTTTATCAGGTCCTATTTCTCGATAATTTGTCCAAAACGTAATTGAGCCAATTGGGTTTATTAGATCACGTGGGGTAGCATGTCCTTTAAGTTGAGGTGCGATATCTATAATCACTTCTTGATCAGCTTTTCTTCCAAATAACCAAGCTATATATTCTTCAGTATCAATGGCGTAGGCTAACGCACAATGAATCATTGAACTGTCATTTTCCCTCAAAATTTTTACAAACATAGCTTGTACAAAGCTATGTTGCTTTGGATTAATTATTTCAATTATTTTTGTTGGATCATGAACTTTTTCATCAACAGGTATTGTTTCTTGCATAATGAATTTGTTGAGTTGATTACCTATTTTTATTTTGAGACCAAATTTTTGCACAAAATTTTGTAGAACTATGAGCGGTTCAATAGTTGCAGTTTCGGTAATTAACGAATCCAAAATCTTGAATGCTAAATCTACCATCCAAATATTTTTCTCTTTCCGTCCACACGCAAGTACAAAATAATTGCTATCTTGAGTAGTCATTTTCTTTATAAAGAAGCCAAATTCTAATTCATCAAGTTTAAATATCTGATGGGCATTGGGTGACTCTAAAGTTTTGCGAACTTGTGGACGCGTAATCTGAAATTTGTACTGGCAATTTTGGGTGTAAAGATCTGTGAAGCGAATTTCCATTTTGGCTCTCTGATTAAAGAATTACAGTACCTAACAGGTAATATTCCCATTAAGTTTGAAAATATATTCTTCCACTTCCATCCCTCGCGCATTCGCAAACCCCTTGTCCTCCCCCACCTTTACAAAGCCACACTTCTCCAACACGCGGATGGAGCCAAGATTATCTTTGACAGCGCGGGCGTACAGGGGACGAATGGTTTGAATTTCGAGAAACAGCCGCAACGCCTCGGTCGCGAGACCTTTGCCCCAAAATTCCTTACCGAGCCAATAACTGACTTCGAGATCACCAAACCCTCCGTAGGTGAGGATACTGCCCGCAATCTGTCCGTTGAAGAGAATGGTTTGGATCAGGATGCCCGGATCGGCCATGATCTTCGCCCAATGCGCGTCGAATGCGGCCCGGTCGGTGGGGTCTTTAGAAGTGAACGCGGCCATCTGATTGGCCTCCGGGTCGAGTTGTTGCTCGAAGAGGGTGGGGAGGTCGGAGGGGAGGGTGGGGCGGAGGAGGATAGAGAATGTCATTTTGTTGGAGAGATGATGTAGCCTGCGCGAAAGGCGGTTTTCATCAGGGAATGGTTGAAAAAGTTCTTTAGGCATGCAAAGATCATAGAATTTTGCATGCGGGTTTTTAAGTAGGGTGATGTTTACGGGTTAACCGAATGAACAAAAAACAGACTCTCCATTATTCCACTTTTCATGTTTTTGCTAATTTCTCATTGATTTCAGCTTGTCGCAACACCTTCACCATCCCCTCCGTTGGAAGGTGCAGAAGAAAGGCTTTTCGGGATTGATATTGTATCAATCCTTTCGGGTACCGGGCTTGAAAAAGACATCCTACAAAACCCACCCCGTGCGTTCTGAACGCACGGGGTGGGTGATTTCGCCTGTTTAGGTAAGAGTGAATTGTGACGGGCTAGGGGTCCGATGCGGAATGGGTTACTGTATCTTGCGGCGGAAGAGGAACAGGCTTCCCGACATGAGCAACAAACCTGCCAGGGCAGTGGGGAGCCACATAAATTGAGGCGTGGTGGCGGTGAGACTCTTTAATTGGAGCACGGTTGGATCAAGTTCGTTGCCAAGAACGAAATGCCCTTCGGAGGGGACTGGGTCCGTGAGTGAACAGCCTGTGACATGACAGGAGACGTTCTCATAATTCCAACAGAGAGGATTAGTGGAGGGTGAACATGCGGTGACATCTGTGATCTCAAATAGCCCGAAGCCATCTGGCCCTGGGGTTACACTATCCCCGGTGATGGTGATGGCACCTATGGCAGAGCCATCACGTGAGAGGCACGTTGCAAAGAAGTCGGAGACTAACGCCCCTAACCCGGTGGTGGTTCCATTGTTGAAGGGGGGATTGCTCGTACTGCGCCCCAGGTTGAGCAACACCTGCGACCCTGTGCCAGAAGCCAAAGTGGCATTTCCCAAAGTGAGGGGGCCAGTGCCTTCGACATAACTTGCGACTGTTGCGCCTAGCCGCTCACTGTAATCCGTGCCAAACCCGGAGATGGAGGCATTGCCCCAGTAATTACAGCGCACATTGTAGATACCACCGGTGGAGATGGCGGCATTCGCCCCGGTATTGGTGGTAATGTTGTTGGCAAACGCATATAAGGTTCCCCCGCTTTGTTCCATGGCCGCCTGATTGTTCGCGAAGGTATTGTTTTCAACCACCATAGTGCCCCCGGCGATTTCCACTGCGGCATTGTTCGCGCCTAGAAAGTCACGGATTGTGGTTGTGCCGGTTTTGACAGTCGTGACTCCATTTGTGGTGAGAATCCCTGCCGAGCGATTGCTGGTGGAGCAGGAGCCATCTATTGTCAGGTTGACCACAGACAGATTGGCGGTGGCGTGATTGACCTCTACCATGGCGTTGGAGCTACAAACCCCGGCGGCGTTGTTAAGTGAAGCGCCACTCTGCCCGGTGAGGATTATCGTTTTTCCATCTGTAAGGGTGGCCGAGGCGCTTGGACTCATGGTATAGGCCCCCAAGAAGATCACCGTACCCCCGGTCGAGACATTATCGAAGGCCCAGTCGAGCGCGGTTTGGCCTATCCGGCAGGGGGAGTTCGAGCCACAAGTCGCAATGTCGTTGGCGACATATACGGTAGTTCCGACGGTGAGGACGATGAGGGTTCTGTTTAACCCACCTATCTGGGCACTTCCATTTCGTTGGCGTAAGTAGAAAGTGGCTGTCGGTGCTCCAGTGGGAACAGGAAATGAAAACGAAATCGTATCCCCAAATTCAGCATCATCATTTGGATCGTTAATGGACCATTCCATGACATACCGTCCTGCGGCCGCTGGACAGTTGGTTGTCCCAGCGCCGATCCCGCTTCCCTCTTCCTGGGTATACACATCCCCCAAATCAATGGAGGTCAGGGTATCAAAAGCACTGAGTGGCGTGGTGTAGGCTGGAACAAGATAGTAAAGACAGAGGACGTTAGGATTATTGATATCGCCGAAGGCAACAGTGAATGAGATGTCAAAAGTGACGGTATCCCCTGCGTAAGCAGAACTTGGGGTGATGGTAAAGGTGCTGATCGTTTCCGGCGCGTCGGGAATCTGTGGCTCATCCGGTTCGGCATAGGCCACCCCGGTTGTCAAAAGCGTTAGGAACAGGGTAACAGCAAAGATAATGCGAAAGGTTTTCATGGATAGTCTCCTGCAATTTTGATGCTTAGGGTCAAATTTCATCACCACTTCATCCATTTCCGTTCCTCGCGCATTCGCAAACCTTTTGCCCCAAAATTCTTTACCGAGCCGGGAACTGATCTCTGGTTTGCCGAGCTACTCGTGCCTCAGAATACTTCCATCAATCTGCCCATTGAAGAGAATGGTTTGCATCAGGACACGGAGAATGGATGGTTGAATGGTCATGTGCAGTCATTCTATCAACCCTACAATTGACAAGACGTAAATTTCCCGTAAATACCGGGAAGACGCACGATGAATATATTCACAGCAATTCTGTTTTTGGACGAACGGCGTTCCTTTTTGAAGCGCTTTTGAACTTCAGGGTGGCCGTTGAAGGAACGCCGTTCGTGCTTTTGCGGTAATCTCGAGAATTGCTGATGTATTCACCGGTTCATTTGAATTTACCCCCGTTAATTCCGCATGGGTATTATGTTTGCATCCTTTTCAACTTCCCCTCCTTCTCCACCCGATCCCGGATCGCAATCGGCGCGGCCAGAAACCGGCGGATCGTCGCCTCATTCTCTTTCGGCTCGTAAAACTCCCGAAACATCTCCAACGCCGAAATCGTCTCCCCCGCGTACTTCTCTACCCGGACCGCGTCGCCCACCTGTACCTCCCCTTCCTGAATCACCCGACAATACAACCCCGGACGTTCCGCATAGCGAAACCGTTTGACAAACTGCGGATCACCCATCCGCGCGGCGATGGTCACACACGGGATACGGGGCGCGGTCACTTCCAAAATCACCGAACCGACGTGGAACCTGTCGCCGATGGCATACGCCGCGCTGACCAACCCGGTGATCGTCAGGTTTTCCCCAAACGTGCCGGGGATCAGTTCCCGATCCAATTCCCCTGCCCACCAGGCGTAATCGTCCGTGCCGTACACATACACCGCCTGATCCACGCCGCCGTGATTTTCCGTATCGCAAATTGTATCTCCGGCAAGGCCAAGCGCATGGATTTGTACACGCGAAGTCAGCGGCTGTTTGAAAATTCCGGTGACGCCTGAAGACTTGGCGTTTTCAATGGGTTGGGCTTTACCGATGTTGACGCTGATCAATTGCATAATCTTTTCACTTTATCCTGGTCGCCGTGTGGAATAACAGCCGGGCAAGGGCGAGAAGTATCAGGATGGATACATCATGCTCGAAGAACGAGGAGGGGATTTTCATGCACAAAGTTTACCATCGAAATTTGTGCAGTCCTTTGTAACTGAGGTAAGAAACGGTCACCGATTCCGGCGGGGCTACCGCGTTCAGCCGGGCGTGATCTTCTTCGCTCAGAGTGAAATTCTGCGCTGAGAGCGAGTCCGCTAATTGCTCAACCGTCCGCGGCCCAATGATCGGGCTGGTGACGCCCGGACGGGACAGACACCATGCCAGGGCGAGCGCGTACCCTGACACACCTTTCTCCTTTGCGAGGGCAATTACCGCTTCCTGCACATCGAACACCTGGCTCCCCGCAAAATCTTCCCGGTAAAACCCGCGCCAAAATGCCTCATACCGTGAACCCTCTGGGGGTGGGTTGTCCCGCGTGTATCTGTCGGAGAAGAATCCGCCCGCGCTGGGTGCCCAGGGCAGGATTGCCAGACCATAGGTTTGTGCCATGGGGATGAGTTCCCGCTCAATGCGGCGATCGAGTAGATTGTAGGGAGACTGTTCACTGATGAACCGATTGAGGTGATATTCTTTTGCCACCCACAAGGCTTCCATCACTTCCCACGCCGCGAACCCGCTTGTGCCGATGTAGCGCACCTTCCCCGCACGGATCAGATCGTCCAGGGCGCGGAGGGCTTCATCAATAGGAATGTCGTCATTCGTGCCGTGCAGTTGGTAGAGATCTATCCAGTCCGTGTTCAACCGCTTGAGCGAAGTTTCACACTGTTCGATGATGTGGCGGCGCGTGTTATTTTGCGCGTTGGGGTCATCGCTCATGGGGTAGTGGACTTTGGTGGCGAGAACGATCTGGTCGCGTCTCCCGTCCTGGAGCGCCTTCCCGACGATTTTCTCACTTCGCCCCGCTCCCGTTGGAAATTCGAGTGGTTCGTGCCCATAGACATTGGCGGTGTCTATGAAATTGATCCCGGCGTCCATCGCCTGGAGAAGGATGCGGATCGACTCTTCCTCACTTTGCCGTCCGCCGAAATTCATACAGCCCAGGCACAAGCGGCTGACCTTAATGCCCGTCCGTCCTAAATTTGTGTATTCCATCGTGCTCTCCTTTATAGGGTTGGGGGAACTAAGCGCAGATTTTTTCCTTGGTTGGACTTTATCTGTCAAAATCCTGCGAATCCAGAGGTTCAGCGTTCAATTCCTATCTATATGAATACATTCAATCTTGGCTTGACGTTCAGCCTTTGAAAGTTTATGCTTGAAATATGAACACAACCCCCTTCCAACACCAAACCGCCATCATCACCGGAGCCGGAGAGGGCATCGGCTACGAAATCGCCCGCCAACTCGCAATCCGTGGGGCCACGATCCTGCTCAATGACCTCAATCTGGATCGTGCCGAACAAGCCGCCGCACTCATCCGATCCGAAGGCGGAACCTGCCTCGCCATGGGCGGCGATGTCGCGAGCGTGGAAGACACCCAGGCGTTGGTGGACAAAGCCGTCGCCGAATTTGGTCAGGTGGACCTCGCCATCGCCAACGCCGGATTCTCGTACTTTCGCAACTTTTTTGATGTAACCCCGGACGAGTTTTCCCGCGTCGTCTCCGTCAACCTGGGCGGAACATTTTTCCTCGCCCAATCTGCCGCCCGTCAAATGCGCACGCAGGGCACCCCCGGGCGGATTCTTCTCATGTCATCCGTCGTCGGCAATCAGGCGTTCGCGGAGGGTACGGTGTACGGGATGACCAAACGCGGCATCGAAATGCTCGCTCGCAGTATCGGCATCGCCCTCGCGCCCTATCACATTACCGTCAATGCCATTGCCCCCGGTGCGACCCTCACCCCGCGCACCCAACGGGACGATCCCGAATACGACGCCCACTGGTCACACGTCACCCCCACCGGGCGCCCCGCCACCCCCGCCGACATCGCCCACACCGCGCTCTTTCTCCTCTCCTCCGAGGCCAGCCACATCACCGGGCAGACGATTTTGGTGGATGGGGGGTGGACGTTGGTGAGTCAGGGGCCGTGATTATCCTACCACCATCCGATTCCCACACCTCCCCAACCCCTCCACCTCCACCACGACCTCATCCCCTGGCTGTAACCAGTCCTTCTCCTTCCTTCCCAAAATCACGCCCTCCGGTGTCCCGGTTGAGATCACATCCCCCGGCTTGAGGGTCATGTACTGGCTCGTGTAACTGATAATCTCCGCGACGCTGAAAATCATATCGGCGGTGTTGGAGTTTTGGCGTAGTTCGCCGTTCACCCAGCAATACAGTCCCAAATTTTGCGGATCGCCCACCTCGTCCGCAGTCACCAGGTACGGGCCAGCGGGGAAAAATTTATCGGGAGTTTTTCCCAACAACCATTGTGAGGTGCGAAACTGCAAATCCCGCACACTCATATCGTTGGCGGTGAAATAGCCGAATACATAATCTAACGCATCCTCCACACGCACATTCCGCGCTTCCTTCCCGATCACCACCCCCATCTCGATCTCATAATCATACTGCACGGCGTTATCCGGCAGGGGAATCGCTTCGCCCGCCCCGGCCAGCGCGTTGTTGAACTTGGAAAACAACAGCGGCACTTCTGGCACCGCCATCCCCGATTCCCGCGCGTGGCGTTTGTAATTTAGCCCGATGCAGATGAGCTTTTCGGGATTCACCACACACGGGCCAAGTTGTAAATCTTGCTCGTTCAAAATGTCCGTGGACGCATCAACGAACGCCTGCAATGCCCTCAACGCCTCCGCTCCACCGCGAATCACCGCCTCCATCGTCGTTTGAACCCCCTCTTGTCCCGCCTGCGTCACATCCACCACGCCAGTCGCCGTGCGGATGCCCAGGTGTACGCTGTTATTCTGTTGAAAAGTTAGTAATTTCATCTCATCCTCCAAAAAATGGATTGAACGATACTCATCCCGGTTACAAGTTGCGTTTTTGTGAATCACGGATAAGGCGATCACGGATGGTTTAAAAAACCATCCGTGATCGCCTTATCCGTGATTCAAGCCCATGGTTAAACATGGGAAAAGCGCAATCCTGACCGTTGACAACATATGCATTTTTTAACGGCGCAAAGAAACGAAGACGCAAAGAGAATTTGAAGGGTTATTTGGGCATCCAGTTATTCACAAAAATCCTTTGCGGCCTTGCGACTTTGCGTCAAATCTTCGTGTCCTTAGTGGATCATCTCAAAATGTTCCATCGTCGCCCGAATCCCCTCCGCCAGCGGAGTCTCGTACACGTGGGGGACATGCGCCCGCAACGCCGAGTCATCAAAACTCTCCGGGAACGGCAACCGCGCGTCTTTCCGTGTGATTTGCGCGTCCGGTTTGATCGCTCGAATGATTTCCATCACCTCATCCACACTGGCCGGAGGCGTGCCCAAATTGAACACATGCGCGCCGTCCCCTGTTTGCATCGCCGGAAATCCCGACGGGGTTTCCGCCGCGTCAATGAACTGTAACGCCACATCCGACGCCAGTTGAAACTGCATTACTCCCCCAAAGGCAATCTCGAACGGCTCCCCTCGCACGGCCGCCCACATCGCCTTCGTCGGATCACTCGTCATCCCCTGATCTCGCCCGACGCCGTACACCGTGTAGGGGCGCAGTCCCAAACTGCTGAGGCCATGATCCTGCCAGTAAATGCGCGCCGTGCCTTCGTTCGCCACTTTGTACACGCCGTACAGTGTGCGCGGCGCGTGCGGAGCCTCGTGCGCCACTGGGCCAGCGGGGTAATCCGTCGCCGGGCCGTAGACCGCAACCGAAGACGCATACGCGAGATGCCGCACCCCAACCTCCCTCGCCGCCTCAAAGATATTCACCGTGCCGGTCACATTGACCTGTGACCCTAGCACCGGATTAGCCCGACAAAACGGCACCTGCAACGCCGCCAGATGGATCACATGCGTCACACCCTGCGCCCGAAAGACTTCCTTTACCTGCGCGGTATCCGTCAAATCGCCTTGCACGAACGTGATCGGCGCTTGCTCTTCGGGGGTCATCACCCAATCGAGCCGGTGGCGGTCCGTGCTTAAGTCGAACGCGACGGCCCGCTCTCCTTTAATTCCCAAATGTTTCAACACCCATGCGCCAATACACCCCATTGCGCCCGTCACAAGAAAAGTTTTTTGTGTCATGCTTGCCTCCAAAATAATATAACGTAGAACGTAGAACGTAGAACGCAGAACGGAATTTCCGCTCTACATTCTACGCTCTACGTTCAACAACTCGATAATCTTCTCCACATCATACACACACCCCTGCCAAACTCCGCCACTCGCGCGTTGTAACGCCGCCCAAAGCCGGGTATCCGCGGGGAGATCAGGGTGGGGTGCCAGGTTCGGGTGAGGGGGGCGTTGTTCGAGCAGGGCAACCGCCTCGTGCGGGGTGAGCGTTCGGTCGCCCGTGCCGATCAGGTTCAGGTGTCCGACCAGGTTCGCCCGGTCGATCAGAATCTCGATCTCATCGCCGTCTTGCAGTTTGCCAATCGGGCCGCCCGCCAACGCTTCCGGGCCGATATGCCCGATGCACGCGCCCGTCGAAACGCCCGAAAACCGCGCATCCGTCAGCACCGCGACGTGTTTTCCCCACGGAATAAATTTGAGGGCCGAGGTAATCTGGTAAGTTTCTTCCATCCCGGTACCCATGGGGCCACCGCCGATCAGGACGATGACATCGCCGGCCTGGACGGGGAAGGAAGTTTGCCCTTTGATCGCTTGCACGGCGTCCCGCTCGGAGGTGAATACCCGCGCGGGACCGCGATGCCGATAGACTTGATCCGCCTCTACGCTGGAGGGGTCTATTGCGGTAGCTTTGATGACCGAGCCTTCGGGGGCGATGTTTCCGGTGGGGAAGACGACGGTGCTGGTGAGGCCTGCGGCCTGCGCCCGGTCGGGGGACAGGATCACGTCGTCGGGGTTCACTCCCGCGTGGGCCAGGTGGGTGCGCCCTGTTTGGCGACGGGGGCTTTCCGCCCAGGCATCCAGGATCGTGTCCAGCGTTTCGCCCGCGACGGTCATCACTCCCGTGTTCAGCAAGCCCATCCGGCGCAGGTGAAGCATGACTTCGGGCACGCCCCCGGCGAAAAAGACTTGCACGGTCGGGTGGTTGCGTGGCCCGTTGGGGAGGGCATCCACGAGCCGAGGGGCGGCGCGGTTGACGCGGGTCCAGTCGGCGACGGTGGGGACAGGCAGGCCGGCGGCGTGGGCGATGGCGGGGATGTGGAGTAGAAGATTGGTCGAGCCGCCAAATGCCGCGTGGACGAGCATTGCGTTTTCGAGGGCGTGGGGGGTGAGAATTTGCGCGAGGGAGATGCGTTTGTCGACGAGATTCAGCAGAGCGAGCGCGGATTGATGGGCGAGGTCAAACCAGACCGGTTCGCCGGAAGGGGCGAGGGCGCTGTGCGGGAGGGTGAGACCGAACGCTTCGGCGACCACTTGGGAGGTGGCGGCGGTGCCGAGAAATTGACATCCTCCACCGGGGGAGCCGCACGCTTTGCACCCCATTTCGGCGGCGTAATCGAGGGTGATCAGGTCGTGGGCGAACCGTGCCCCAATCGTTTGCACCTTGCCCGCGTCTTCCGCCCCCTCCGCGGGGAGGGTGACCCCGCCGGGGACGATGATCCCTGGCAGGTTGCCGGTGCCCGCGAGGGCGAGCATCATGGCGGGGAGGCCTTTGTCGCAGGTGGCGATGCCCATCACCCCTTGCCGGGTGGGGAGGGAACGGATCAGGCGGCGCATGGTGATCGCCGCGTCGTTGCGGTAGGGCAGGCTGTCGAACATGCCGGAGGTGCCCTGACTCCGTCCATCGCACGGGTCGCTGACGGTGACGGAAAAGGGGATCGCGTTTTGTGCGCGAAAAGTTTGCGCCGCTTCGCGGACGAGCAGACCGATTTCCCAGTGCCCGGTGTGGTAGCCGAGAGCGATAGGGGTGCCATCTTCTGCCCGCAAGCCGCCCTGCGTGCTGACGATGAGATATTCTGGTTTGCCGACCTCGGAGGGGTTCCAGCCCATGCCAACATCTTGCGTGAGACCGAAGAGGTTGCCGCTCGGTTCGTGAAGGAGTTGGGCGGGTGTGAGGGGGAGTGCCCCCGCGCGTGCCGGGGCGGAGAGGCGGGATTGGGCGAGGGGGGTGGGGTTGCCGAAGATTTTTGAGAGGGTGGGGAAAATCATGGCAGGATTTTAACGCCTTCGCGTGCTCTTGCGGGGCGAGGTTTTTCGGATGGCGATTTCCAAATTCCTAAAATGGGTGTTTTTTGTAACTGATCAGCCAGGGCAGTTTCCTCTCTAGGCCTGAGTAGTTATGTTTTTTTCATCAACCATTTAGCTTCTCTACACACAATCTTCATAGTTGTTCGGTAAACTACTTCTCAGTTGACCCTTAGGACTTTGCCCTGAGGGTTTTTATTTGAAAGGCGCTCAGGCTTAAGAGGAAACTTTCCGAAAAAAGGGAGAAGGGGAGATGTACATCTCCCCTTCTCCCTTTTTTCGGGCTAATCTCTCTCCTGGCTGAGCAGTCACTGAAAGGAGACCATTATGAAAAAAACCCTACTGATCATCGGCGCTATCGTCCTCGTAGGCATCATTGCTGTTACGGCTTATGTGATGCGCCCCCCCGCGGAGGCAACTGCCCCCATTGAGGCGATTCCCCTCGCCACGGCGACCACGGAACTCGTTTCCGAAGCGCCCACGTCGGAACCGACGGCGGTTGAAGAACCCGCCGCAGGCGAACCCACAGCCACCCCCTCCGAAACCGGAGAGGCCTATCCTGCTCCAGAAACGAACAACCAAACCGTTGTGAATCCTGCCTATCCTGCCCCGGAGGAAGGCGCCACGGGTGCGATATTCTTCACCATTGTGCAGACGGAATCCCAGGCCCGCTTTACCCTCGATGAGGAACTGCGCGGGGTGCCCACGACCGTGATTGGCGCTACCGATCAGGTTGCGGGCGAACTTTCCATTGACTTCAGCAACCCTGCCAACTCCCAACTTGGCATCATTCAAGTCAATGCCCGTACCCTGGCAACCGAAAACGAATTCCGCAACCGGGCCATTCAAAACGAAATTTTACAAACCGGTTCGTTTGAACTGATCACCTTCACCCCCACGGCTCTTACGGGTTTACCCGCCACCATCGCCGTGGGCGACACCGTCACCTTCCAGATCACCGGTGATCTGACCATTCGCGATGTGACGCAATCCGTCACCTTCGAGGCCACCGTCACCATCGTCGCGGTGGATCGGATCGAAGGACTGGCTTCCGTCACCGTGTTACGCAGTGTTTACGGCCTGCAAATTCCCAGCGTCCCCAGCGTCGCCAACGTGACCGATGAGGTTCTCGTGGAATTGGAATTTGTCGCGGTAACCAAATAAACCTCTTAATTTGCCCATTGAGTGGGGAGCATCGTCTGGTGCTCCCCACTTTTTGTTAATCCGTAACGACGCAGGGTTCGAGTTTCCCCCCTTTTTTCGGGATGTTTCCTCTCCAAGCAGTTACGTTAATCCAATCCGTCGTCGTGTGCGTAAGGTGAAATATGAAAACACAATCTTTTTGGCTTTTTATATGTTTTTCCCTGGGACTCATCTTTTTCGTCACCGCCTGCCAAACCTCTGCTGAAACGCCCACGCGTACGCCTCCCGAACCAACTGATCCTGAAACTTCGCCGCTTTCTGCCACGTTCACCCTGCCACCCCCGTCCGCGACCTCTACGATCACCCCTTCCCCGACCCAAACGGGGTCGCCAAACCCCACCGAGACGCCAACCCGAACCGCTACCGTTACCGCTACCTCGACACCGCCTCACCCCCTCACCCTCGCCTACCTGCGTCAACAGGAGTACCCCCCCAGCGACATCGTCATCGAAGAACAACTGGTCAACGGGGCCAATTATTTCCGCTACTACGTCTCGTACCAATCCGAAGGGCTAAAAATCTACGCCCTGCTCACCATCCCGTTTGGTGACCGACCTGAAACCGGCTGGCCTGTCATCATCTTCAACCACGGCTTCATTCCTCCGGACATCTACCGTACCACCGAACGCTATATCGCTTACGTGGACGGGTTCGCGACCAACGGCTATATCGTTCTTCGCTCAGATTATCGCGGGCATGATCAATCTGAGGGAGACGCGACCGGAGCGTATGGCAATCCCGGTTACGTGGTGGATGTGTTGAATGCCGTCTCCGCGATGAAAGCGTACCCGGACGCCGATCCCAACCGGATCGGGATGTGGGGTCACTCGATGGGCGGATACATCACCCTCCGTTCGATGGTCGTTAACCCGGACATCCAGGCGGGAGTGATCTGGGCCGGCGTGGTGGGACCGTACCCCAACCTGTTCAACCGCCCGAACTTTGATCTGCTCGCCACCCCCTCCGCAACCAGTTCCGGGCGCGGTCGCTGGCGGACGGAACTCGTCGAACAGTTTGGCACCCCCGAAGAAAACCCGGAATTTTGGGCGTCCATTTCGACAAACAGCTTTCTGACGGACCTCTCTGGCCCCATTCAACTTCATCACGGCACCACCGACGCGGATGTGCCGTATAGCGTGTCGGAATTACTGTATGGGCAATTGATTGGACTTGGAGAATCCGTGGAGTTTTTCAGTTACCCCGGCGATGACCACGACATCACCAACGGATTTTCTCTGGCGATGCAACGCTCGATCCAGTTTTTTGATCGGTATGTGAAGGGATTAAATGAATGAAATTGGTAACTGCCCAGGCTTAGAGAAAATTCTCCTTGATGGATTTCCAGGCTTTCGAAAGTTGTTTGTGTGGATTGATCGGCAACCATAACACTTGAGGCCACATCTTTTTCATTAAGTCGAAGTAGATTTCATACTCCGGGTCTTGCCGTTTCTGAATGTCCACCGCTAACATGGTTTCGATGAGCAAACGATTTGAAAAAAGGGGAAGCGCCTCATGAATCAAATCCCATTCAGCGACCCCACTGGCCGCCCAACTGCCAACGCGCACTTCCCAATAATACAGGTCGAGAAGCTGAACATTGAATGTGTTCGTTTGTATATTTGCCAACCATCGGGTGATTTCATCTTCGATGAGGGTATTCGTTTCCGAGTGGGTGAAGGATTTGAAATACCAGTTCGCTAATTTTTTGCCGTTCAGACTTCGTGGCATCGTTTCCGGGCGTTCATAGTAAGCACAACGCATGATTTCCGATCCCAGGCTGGAAATGGAGACATGGTTGGAGGGGAATTGTTGGGTCAGTCCTTCGGCGATCCTACCATCCAGGAGATGGGCAGGTTCGGCATTGTTGAGATAGACCTTTGCAAATTCATCGGACATTCTCGCAGGGATGGAAATCCAGTGATAGTCGAGGCTTAAATATTTCGACAAGAGATACGGGACGAGCGCGTCAGGAAGCCAGCGTTTTAAGGGGGGAATCTTGATGGTGTAATACCAAGTTTCCTTGGCGATCTTCCGCGTCGCCGCCAGGATGGCGCGACTGTCCAAGCCCGCGGTGATGGGCAAGGCCAACTTGAAACGATGATTGGCGGCGAGAAGTTGACCGGTCAGAAGATTGGCGCTTTGTTCCAGGGTGTCGTCATAGTCAACGGTTGGGAGCGATTGGTGGGGCCAAATGCGTTTGATTGAAAAGTTGGGAGATAAACACAATTCATGGTTGGGCAATAAGCGTTTAATCCCCCGATACGAAGTCGCCTCGCCCGGCCACCAGTACTGTGGATCATCTTTGACCATGATCTCGCGCGTGAGTGGGTGGATGCGGGCGCTTTCGTCAGCCTGAATGCCGAGTGCCAGGGCGATATGGCTGACCTGCGAGGCGCACCAGGTTTCTTTCGTAGAGTCATCGCTGTAAAACACCTGCCTTGCCCCGATGGCGTCATGAAAGAGAACCGTTTCATGTTCGAGCGCAACGATAAGCACCCAGCGCCCTCCCAGGCGTTGCGTCAATTCTGCATGATTCTTTGTCCAATCGAACTCGATGAGGGCTTCCAGAATCTCAGCATTATTCTGCTCAGGGTGGAAGGGGTCTAACATGTACCCCAAGAGGGTCAACTCGCAGTTTTCTGACCGTGCTTGGGTGATCTCCAGGTGGATGTGCGCTTGTACCACGAACCGTCCGCCCGCCACAACGCGATTCTCCCAGGGGCCTGAAGGGTAGATTAATTGAGGCCCCAAGATAAATTGCCTTGAATAGAGCAGGTGTGGCTCAAGAGACATGGTACTTCTTGGATGGCGGGTTTATCCCGGCATTTTTGCGACCGGGAATTGGATCTCTGTGACAAATTCTTCGGAAACGATGCCCTCCCAGGCGCCGCGCAAATACACTTCTCGGTTCGGGCCGATGATCTGGTACCCGTTGGTTTGAATCCACTCGATCAGCGCCTGGTACGCCGGGTGAAAATCATCGTACGGGCCGGGGCGGATGAGCGAGGCAACCTGCACCCCCGCGAGGTCCTGTACCCGGACACGGGGGTGGGCGAGGGTGATCCCGATCGCGATCGGGATCAGCGCTTCGACATCGGTATCCTGTTCGCGATAGTCAGGATCGTGATAAATCGCCATGAGGGGGCCTGCCGGGGTGATGCCATTTTGCCCCAAAACCATAAAAAGTTCTCCGTACAGTTGACCAACGGCGCTGTAGGTTTCGGTCACCTGACGGAGGGAGGCCACTCGCACGGGGGCGGACTTTTTGAGGATGATCTCGAACTCCGGCATGTGGTGTTCCCGTTCGATTTGTTTGAGCCGGGCTTCGACACGGGTCAGGCGGGCTTGTTCTTCTTCGAGACTCCGTTCGATTTCCGCACGTTTCATCCGCAACATGCCCCGGATTTGTTCGGCGGATAGATTTTCGTCGAGCAGTTCGGCGATTTGCTCGAGGGAGAAGCCGAGGTCTTTGAAGGCGAGGATGCGGTTAAGCCGGGGAATTTGCGCGAGGGTGTAGTAGCGGTAACTGGAGAAGCGATCCACTTCGGAGGGTTTGAGCAAGCCGATTTGATCGTAGTACCGCAGGGTTTTGATGGGAATCTGGCTGAGTTTGGAGAAGTCGCCGATTTTGAGCATCATATAAAAAGTATAACCCGAAAAAATGAGCCGGATGGCATTGCACAATGCCATCCGGCTCATTTTTTTTGGGATTTTTTGAGCTTATGCAGGTTTGTACGGTTGGCGGATGATGGTTTTGAGTTTGGCGGGGTCGGCGCGGCGGGGGTCCCCGAGGTAGATTTCGTGGTGTTTGCCGTGCAGGGTGCCGCCTTGTTCGTGGATGTGTGCATGCAGGCGTTGGATGGTCGGGCCTTCGTCGGCGTAGGGGCCAAAGTAGAGGATTTGTGCGGCCAATCCTTCGGAGTAGGCTTCGAGACGCATTTTTGGCAAAGCGGGGAGATCTTTTTTCTTCTCTGCTTCGGCACAGGCGTCCTGAAATCGTTCGGGGGTGACTTCGGGCGGTTGAAGGATCATCGCTGTCCAGTCCCAGGCGTCTTTGTTTTCGGCGGTAAACTCGCGCATATCTGGCACCCACCATAGCCCTTCGAGTGGCATGACAGCATAGTTTTTTTCGAATTCTTTTTTGAGGGTGAATTTGAGTGTATAGGCGACGGTATATAACGCTTCGATAGCTTGCGTATATGCCGGGGCGGTGTTGGGGTTGCCATGCCCATCCACCATCAGAAATTGCATGTCGGGCACTTCGACGGTCTCGAATGTTTTGGCCGCGGGGCTGTACAGAGGCTTGAGGGTCTTTTTGAGGTCAATGTCTTCCATGAGAGGTCTCCAATTTATAGGGTATTGTTTTCAGGTGGGGTTTTGGATTGCGTATCTCGTATTGCGTAAGGTCAAATTACGAAATACGCAATACGGAATACGGGAAAGGGATTACCTGAGAACGATACCTAAAGTGTACAACCTCCAGTAACTGGAGAGTCAAGAGGGGATGTGATGATATACCTTTCGTTTGAGATGAATTGTTTTCTAATGTCAACGGCCAGGAATTGGGCTTTTTTGATGTTGAAACGTCCGCTTGAATCACGGATAAGGCGCTCACGGACAGGGTATAAAAAATCATCCGTGAGCGCCTGTTCCGTGATGCACAAATACACCATTTGTGCCCCGGATGAGTATCACTTGGGGACGAATGGGTTTATGAACCCGAAGGGACTTGAGTTGGCTCGACAGATACGGTGCCTGCGACTTGCTCGACGGTGGTTCCTCGGGCGGTCGTGGTCTGGACGGCGGTGGCCTCGGTGGCGACTTTGACGGAGGTGCCTGTCCGGTTGAGGTAACTCTTGGCACCGGCGAGGGTATCTTTCGTTTGTTGTAGGATGCCGACGAGCGAGTGAACGGGATACGAACCGCTCCCAATGATCAGGCCGGTGATGAACACATCTACCCGGGCGGGCACGCCGCCGATCCCCAGTAGCGCAAACATCTGCAATTGTCCGATGCCCGCCACAATCACGCCGATCATCAACCCGAGGACGATGGTCGCCGCCGCCTTCGCACTGCGGTACCCGTCCGAGGAAGTCACTTCTGCCAGATTGTTTTCTGCGTCGGTCAGGCGTCCTTTGGCGAGTTCCAGCATTTCTTTCGCCGTTTTAATTTTGGTTTGCATCTCCAGACTCAGATCAGCGACCGAGGTCCCCGGTTTAATGGTCAAGAGACGCATCTCGTCGTTATACCGGGTGGAGACCTCGGCTAACCACTGCCGGGAGTCTTCCACTTCAGCTTTGGCGGTGTTCAGCCAGCGTAACCCGCGCCCGAGATAGGCCACCAAAGATTTCCAGCTTCCCTCGATGATGTTGAAAATGGTCTCCAACAGCCGTTCAACGCCCGCGGCCGCGGCGAGGATGGGCGCCAGCACCACGGTCAAATTCGCCGCCATATCCAGGGTTGCGGCGGGGGCATCCACGATAGGCGCAAACCCAAACACCCACACCATTAAGCCGACGGCTAATACAGCCACTAATGTGACCAGAGTCATGAACCATCGGTTGGTGGTCTGCCATTGTTTTTTGATTTGTTCAGCAGACAGGTTTTTGGAAGGCGCTTTTTTGGATGGGGTAGTTTGATCGCTCATGGTTAATCTCCTTTGATTGATGGGAACTTGTTAAAAATTATATGTGGCAACGAAAGGTTGAACAAAGATGTTGCCGAAAAAAAGGATAAGAGGGGATGTACATCCCCCCTTATCCTTTTTTTTCGGATGTTCATCCTACTTACTTTACAACAAATCAATTCGAGAGACAAGCGATCTGCGTGAACAAACCCCGTAACGCTTCCCTAGCCTTTGGGGATATCTGAAATCTCCCCGAAAATCAATTTTCCGCTCTTTCTAAATCGTTCCACTTCCTCATCCGCCCCTTTTGACGGGCCGCCCACGCGCAAAACTGCGTCGCACCGCTCGGCAAGGTTGAGAGAAAGTGGCATCATGATCTCGTCAAATTTATCCTCGCCGATGGCTTGAATGATCGGCAACGCCATATTCACCCCGATAACGGGGACATGGCCTTTTTGAAACACTGCGTACGCAGCCTGATTCATGGCGTCCAGATTATTCTGGCGTTCTTTTTCGGTTTTTGCTCCGCTGGTGTATGGGCCGGAGATCATAATCCACATGAGGGTATCTCCTGGTGAACGACAAACAAACTTGGCTCTTCCGTTTTTAGCGGGAAATATGCCGAATTTTGAAGGTGCTGGGGGATGTACATCCCCCAGCACCTTCAAAATTCGGGTTCCCATCCCGTTAATTCCGGTAGAGCCACAAACTTTTCCAGGGATTTGTCGTGACGACTTCAGTCGTTCCGAGCGGTTGAAACCGTCACTACAATCCCAGGCTCAACTAACGCCCTACGGGGAATTGATCCGACCCGTTCACCGTACCGTTTTCAACATGCGGGATTCCGCTGTCCACCAGCACATTCCCGTAAACGTCCGTCACGCGGAAGGTGTACGGGCCGGGTCCCATGCCGGAATATTCCACAAAATAGTTGTAATCCGTGCGGGCAACATTAACCCATGAACTGCCGTTGTAATATTCAAACTTGGCAATCGGGTTCCGGTGATTACGAATTTGCACCGCCGTCCACCACTGATTACTGCCGTCCTTAAAGTGATAGGCAATCGGGCCAGCCAGATCGGGGCTGACAATCTGCCACGTGATCGGCACAATGCCCTGCGACAGGTTGGCAATTTCGCCAAAAGCCTCGACGCTCAAATCGATATGACTACTCTGGCAGTCCGGGCACCAATCCACGATACGGACGGTCACCTCCCCTTGGGGGCCGGTCACATGCACGTACGCCCCACACAGATAGGACCCATCGAAGTTGGCGGTGTCAATTGCGGCCACCATCATATCGTTGGGCGATGGGCCAAACAGACAGGCCCCATCGCCCGTTGCATAATAATACGTTGCGACCCCTTCGTTAATCGGGTTGGAATTTCCGTTTTCTCCTGTTCCTCCCGACACCATTGGAATCCAAACTTTGAATGAACCCAACGATTCGGCCTGGACAAACGAAAAACGTATCCACCCGGTGATGGCGAATAAAAGCGCAGACGCCACCATCATTTTCCCAAACGATTTGATCTTGAACATACAACATCTCCTTGTAGTTGCTCACACTTGAGAGGGGTGTCTCGAAAAAAAAAGGATGGATGGGGGGATGTACATCCCCCCATCCATCCTTTTTTTTTGGAATCTTCTACGCTGGTGAGAAATTACATCTCCTTTATGCTTTAATACGCTCCCCTTTCGGATCGAACAACGGTTCCCGCACGACTTCCGCGGGGATGCGCTCCCCGAAGATTTCCACATCGAACACGTTCGCGAACGCATTGCCCACCCCGGCGAGGGAAACAGGCAGGTATGCATAAAGGATACTCTTTTTCACCGAGTAGCCATAGCCCCCGGAAGCCGCCCACCCTACCACCTGATCGTCCTTGCGGATCGGTTCGTTGCCCAGGGCAATGGCCGTCGGATCGGCCAGGGTCAGGCAACACAGTTTGCGGCGGAGACCTTCGGCCTTTTGTTTGACCAGCGCGTCCCGTCCGAGAAAATCGCCTTTGTCCAGTTTGACGGCAAACCCCATTCCGGCCTCGTAGGGGGTGTAATCTGGGCTGATTTCGCCGCTCCAATAGCGGTAGCCTTTCTCCAGCCGGAGCGAATCAATCGCGCGATACCCGCCCGCAACCATCCCCTCGCTTTGCCCGGCTTCCCACAGGGTATCCCACAACTTTTGTCCGTACTCCATCGGGGCGTAGAACTCCCAACCGAGTTCGCCCACATACGTCACCCGAGCCGCCAGCACCGGCACATCCCCCACGGCGATATTCTGCGCGGTCATGTACGGGAACGCGGCATTGGACACGTCCGATTTCGTCACTTTCTGCAAAATCGTCCGGGCGCGCGGCCCCCACATCCCGATACAGGCGTAGGCGGACGTGACATCTTCGATGATCACCGACCCATCCTCGGGCGCGTGCAGGCGAATCCACGAGCGATCATGCTCCCCGAACGCCGTGCCGGTGATGATCCGAAACCGATCCACCCCCAACCGGGTCACGGTGAAATCGCATTCGATCCCCCCGCGCGGGTTAAGCATCTGCGTATAGACAATCGAGCCGATGGGCTTGTCCACATCGTTATCGCACAAATATTGGAGGAGCGCCAACGCCCCCGCCCCGCGCACCTCAAACTTGCTGAACGAGGTTTCATCGAACAAGCCCGCCCGCTCCCGCGTCGCGAGATGTTCCACCTCAATCGCGTGCGAATAATTCTTCGCACTCCACCCCCTCGGCTGATACCACCCCACCTCCTCTTCTCCTTTTCCCCTCTTCTCCTTTTCATTTATTGAAAACCAATTGGGTCGCTCCCACCCTGTCTTTTCCCCGAACACCGCACCCAGGTCGCGTAACCGGTAATATGCCGGGGACAGGCGCAACGGGCGGGCGGATTTGCGCTCTTCGTTGGGGTAGTGGATGTCGTAATATTTCGCGTAGGTTTCCACCGTGCGGGCGAGGGTGTACGCCTGGCTCGCGTAATTGGACCCAAACCGGCGCACGTCCAGCTTCCAGAGATTCCATTCCGTGTGCCCGTCGATGATCCACTCCGCCATCGCTTTGCCGATCCCGCCCGCCCCGGCTAACCCGTGCGCGCAGAACGCCGCCGCGATCCAGAACCCTTTCACCAGCGTCGGCCCCAGCAAATATTCCGCATCGGGGGTGAACCCTTCCGGCCCGTTGAGGAGGAGCCGTACCCCTGCAGTTTCCAGCGCGGGCACCCGGCGGATCAGGTTCTCCATCAGCGGGGTGAACCGATCCCAATCTGGCGGGAGCAGTTTGTTGTTGAAATCCTGCGGGATGCCGTCGAGGAAGGTCGCCTTCGGGTCGCGTTCGTAGCCGCCTGCGATCAGCCCGCCCACTTCCTGGCGGTAGTAGATGAGCATGTCGGGGTCGCGCATCGTGGGCAGGTCGGGCGTCACACCTTCGACTTTTTCGGTGATGAGGTAGAGGTGTGCCATCGAGACAATCGGGAAATTCAACCCGACCATTTTGCCGATCTCCTGCGCCCACTGCCCCGCCGCGTTGACCACAATCTCGGTCAGAATCGTGCCCTGATCAGTGACGACGGCGTGAACGGCCCCGTCTTTGAGGTGGATGGCCTGGACCCGCGTATTCGTCAGGAAACGTGCCCCGCGCGCTTTCGCCCCCGCCGCGAGGGCAAACGTCAACCCGCTGGGGTCGAGAAACCCATCCGTGGGGAGGTAAACCGCGCCTTCCACATCGTCCAGCGTCATGATCGGGAAGAGATCATGCGCTTCTTTCGGGGTGAGAAGTTCGAGGGGGAGGCCAAACGACCGGGAGAGGGCGACCTGCCGTTTCAGTTCGACGAGGCGCTCTGGGGAGGAGGCAAGCCGGAGACTGCCGACCTCGCGCCAGCCGGGATCGTATCCGGTTTCATCTTTCAAACGGCGGTAGAGGTCGGTGCTGTACCGGATCATTTTGGTCAGGTTGACATCGGTGCGGAGCGTGCCGACGAGTCCGGCGGAGTGAAAGGTGGAGCCGCTGGTGAGTTCGTCGCGTTCGAGGACGACGACATCGGTCCAGCCCATGAGGGTGAGGTGGTAGGCGATGCTGGCCCCGCCGACGCCACCACCAATGATGACGACGCGGGCCTGAGTACAAGGGGCTTGTGTGGGGAAGGAAGGGGAGGGGGCGGTGTTGGACATGGGGACTCCTGAAGGTAAACAAAGGGCGCAGAGGGGAACGGAGGGACACAGAAGTTGTCTTTTAAAAACCTTCTGTGTTATCTGTGTACTATTCTTTTGGGGTTAGATTTGGTTCAGCCACGCGGGGACGCGGGGGTCTTGGAAGGAGTGGGCGGCGGATTGGTACCACTGGTTGGCGTAGCCGGGGAAGTCTTCGTCGAGGGTGGAGATGCCGGTTTGCACGGTGCCCCAGAGGGCTTCGCGCATGTCGGAGAGGGGTTCCATCAGTTTGAGGCGGGCGAAGTGCCGGGGGGTGGTTTCGCCAACGTATTGGTTGAGAAGGACGCGGATTTGAGCGTCGTTTAAGGCATGGTGATGGGAGAAGTTGGCGAGGTCGAAATACACATCGCCCATTCCGGCGTATTCCCAGTCAAGGATGATCAGTTTGCCCTGGGCGTTGAGGAAGTTGGCGTTAAGGAGGTCGTTGTGGCAGGGGTGTGGGGTGTATAAATCGCGCGCGAAGGCGGTTTCGATGTCCCGGACGTGTGCCATCAGTTCGTCAAAATTTTCGGGGAACGGGCAGTGGTTCTCGTGCCCGATCCGGGTGAGGGTGGCGATGACCTGGAAGATGTCGAAGGTGTTGTCGAGGGTAGGCGCCTGGGTGTGAAAACGATGGAGGGAATCGGCGACCTGTGCAAGCCAGGAGGTTTCACCCATCGTTTCGACGGAGATGGATTGGGCTTGTACAAAGCGTGTGACGAGGTATCCTTCCGGTTCAATAAAATAAACCACCTCTGCCGCAATGCCCAGCGAGGCGGCGAAGGCGTTGGTGGCGCGTTCGGTCGGGCGGTGGATGCCGAGCAGGTCGGTGTTTTTGCCACTTAGCCGGAGAACGAACGATTCGCCGTTGACATCGACGCGGTAGTTGCGGTTGGTGATGCCGCCGGTGAGGGGAACGGGTGGGGTTGGGAGGGGATCGGGGAAAAAGGGGACGCGGGCCAGGGCTTGTTCAAGGGTCAGGGACATGGGATACCTCGCTTTTGGGGGGTCGGTTAGGGTTTACTCAAATTCCGTGATGCTAAAGTCCTTGGATTTCAACGGTGGGGGATGACTCTGCCGGTACGGTTCATGTAAGTGCGGTAGGCGTCGCCAAAATGTTCCAGCATCATTTGTTCTTCGCGGGGCACGCGCACAACATAAACCGGAAGGAACAGAACGAGACATGCAGGACCAGCAATCCAGTTGTGAAGCATGAAGAGTTGGGCGAGGCTCATTAACCAAATCGCCGCGTAAATGGGATGTCGAATGGAGGCGTAGACACCCTGCGTGATGAGTTCGTGGCTTTGGGTGATTTGTAAGGTGGGTGACCAGTTGTGTCCCAGGTCGCGGTGGGCGCGCCATAACAACCACAAACTCCCGCACAAAGGCAGGATACCGAGCCATGCTATCCAAACAGGGAGCGTGTAATCGGCGAAGTTGAGCCAGGATGAAAAAATGTAGATGAGGGGAATGATTTCCATCCCGGTGAAGGCCAGCATATCGAGGGCAAAATCTACGGGGCGAAGGCGGGTTTCCGCCATGCGGTTTTCACGCCATTCTTTGCGTTGGCGTTTTCGGTGGGGGGCACGGATGGTTTCCATGCCGATCAGACCGGCGAGGAAGAGGTATTTGAACAAAAGGGTGGGCATGTGGACCTCCTCAGTAGTTCCTATTTTTCGGTTCCTGTGATGACCAGGCCTTGCATAAAATATTTTTGGGATTGTAGAAGCACAAAAACAGGGACGATGAGGGCAACTATCGTCCCTGCCTGGATGATGTTGTCGATGGGGGTGAGGGATTGATAGTTTTGGATGCCAAACGAGACCGGGAGGAAGGCGGATTTGGCGCTCAAGTAGAGGGAGGCGAGGCGGGTCTCGTTCCAGCTATAGAAAAAGTGGAGCAGGGAGATCGTGGTGATGACGGGCCAGGATTGGGGCAGGATGATCGCGAACAGCCGCCGGATGGGGCCTGCGCCGTCGAGCATGGCGGCTTCTTCAAGTTCAAAGGGAATGCTTCGGAAATTTTGGCGGAGGAGGAAAATGTAAATGGCATTTCCGAAAAACAGTGGGAGAAGAATAGGGTAGAGGGTATCTTTCCACTTTAACACATTGGTGTAAAAGAAGAAGCTCGGAATGAAGGTGATCTTTTCGGGGATCAGGATGGTGGCGATGAGAACGTAAAAGAGGAAATTTCCGCCAGGGAGCCGAAAGCGAGCAAAGCCGTACGCGATGAGGATGGAGGAGGTCAGGACGCCGATTTCGCCGATCAGGGTGATGAGGAAGGTGTTCCAGACCATTTTTGGAAAAGGCAGGGATTTGAAGAGAATGAGAAAGTTTTCCCAGGTGGGGGAGAATTCATACACGCCCGTCAGTTGATGCCAATTGCCTGTCCAGGAAATGAGGCCTGCGTTGGGATTTTGGGGGTCGAGAAAATCGCTGGTTTTGGGGCCAGGGTTGATCAAAACCCATTCCTGAATCCCCCGCTCTGTGGGGACCTGATAAATCTGGTAGTCTTTGCCTTCGTACCGGTATCGTTGGATACGTGCCGGATAGAGGGGAGCTTGTTTCACGTCGAGTTGTTCGGTGGGCATGAGGGCCGTGACAGCCATAAAGCCGAGAGGCATCAGGTACAAAAAGAGAATGCCCCATACGAAAAGATTGTAGGGCACGTGGTTGAGTCGTAGGAGGAGAGGATTGTTGCGAAGTTTGGCGAACATACGGCTGGGGGGGGAAGTTTGAGCGGTCACGGTTATCCCTCCTGGTCGGGGAAATAGACCCATTTTTTTGAAGTACCAAATAAAGCAAGCACCATCAGGATGACGAAGATGAAGAAAACCCACGCAAGGCTGGCGGCTTCCCCCACTGCAAAACGGCGGAACAAGACGGAGTGGATGTAGCTGTCGTAGGAGGAGGTGCTGAAGTCAATGAAGAAACCCCGATCCATGATCAATGAGCCGCCAAAGGCCGCCGTTAGATTGAGTACCAGGGTGAAAAAAACAGCGGGCGAGATGAGGGGCATGGTGATGGAGAGGAACCGCCTGAGGCGTCCTGCCCCATCCATGTGGGCGGCGTCGAGAATTTCACCAGGAACGCTTTGAATCGCGCCCATAATGATCAGGATGCCAGGGCCAATCGTCCACAGAGTGGTGAGAATAAACAGATTTTGCCCTGCATCTCGGTCGGTAAAAAAATTCAAACTTTGTAAGCCAAATGGGTTAAGGAGAATCCGGTTTAGCCACCCTGTGCCGGGGTTGACAAAGCCCTGCCACATGTACATAAAGGCGGTACTGGGAATGATGCTAGGTAGGAAAAAGAGCGCGCGGGCAGTGTTTTTGAGGACCAGTTTTTTGTTACTCAACAGCGCCGCGATGAAGATGGAGCCTCCGGTTTGCAGGGGAATGATGATGAAGGCGAGGGAAAGTGTCCGATAGAAAACCAGCCAGGTGGTTAGGTCTTTGAGAACATCAAGATAATTTTTTAGGCCGACAAACTGATAAGCTTTCGGCTCAAGCAGGTACATATCCAGCAATGAAAGCACCATTGTCGCAACGATGGGGACAAGTTTGAAAAGCACCAACCCAATCAACCAGGGGGAAATAAACAACAGCCCCCAATAGCGCGATTCCCCGAAGGTGCGGTAAGGTTGGTTGCGTTTTTCTCGGACGACACGCGCAGGGGAGCTGGTCTTCTTCTCTCTAATGGATTCCATATTTTTCCTAGTTTCAAGGGATATAGGATTTTACCCTCTCCACCCTTTTTTCGGACTTCTTTCCCGTCAATCCTGGTAGAACCGAGTTATTTCAACACTTCAAACGAAGTCACCGACCAACCCCAATCCTCATCCACAATTTCAGGATCGTTGAACGAAATGTTTTCGGGGTAGAAATAGGTAGGGGCGTATGAAACCGTCAAAAAATCGGGATCGGCTGTTTCTGACACGGCGCGGGCTTTGGCAAACAAGCCGGGGACAGTGAAATCTTCGGCCACGAAATCCTGCACTTCACATTCTCCCATCTCAAACGGCGCGGGGACGCATCGTCCCGATTGTGCAGTGACCACGCCCTCTTCCACGGTGATTTGTTGGTATTGCGCGTGCCAGATGCTGTTGACAACAAGGACTTCAATCGTGTAGCTGATGATGCCTTGATTCTGCCATTTGCGCTCGGCGGTGTCGAGAGAGGCCGTCGTGCAAGCGGAAAGGGTAAAGGCAACCCATAAAAGAATCAGGTAGGGAGGGACTTTGCGTGACATAAGGTTTATGGGCTTAATGGGGGGAACTCGAAAAGAAAGGATAAAAGGGGGGATGTACATCCTTTTATCCTTTTTCGGAACTTCTTTCGCTTATTGAATAGATACGGGTTATGAATGTAAGGTTTTCCCGGTGTGTAAATAAAAATTGATCGCTTCGGACCAGGTATGGATAAACTGGCGATACCCATGTTCGGTAAACCCTTCGACAAAGGTGTTGCCGGTTTCACTCAAGGCGGTGTACACATATTCTATCGTTGCCAGGGTTTTGGCCGTTTGTTCATCGGCCTCACAACGAATGCGGATTCTCCCAATTTTGATGCCCGGCTCAATGCGCTGATACTCGATCATATACGCGGCGGGTTTGTACCGCGCCATGATCCAGATGGCGTCCACTTGTCCGTGATCTTGGGCCGTGGTGGTGAAGATCATATTTTCTTCCGTTTCCGCTTCGGGGAATACGGGGATAAAATCCCACCCTGCCGCCCAACTTTTTTCTCCCTCGGGGGTGAAAAGGGGGAAGACGTTGTCGGGGGTTTCATTGAGTTGAATGGTGTGGGAATATCCCACGCGCTTTGCACGAAAAGTTGTCATGATTTGCTCTCCTGGGGGAATTGCTGACGCCAATCGTGGCGCAACAAACCATAAAATTCAGTGTCGGACACTTCCTCGCCCACGATCCAGCGCTCGCGCATGTAGCCTTCTTTTTGAAAGCCCAACCGTTGTAACGCTTTGGCAGAAGCGGCGTTGCGCGGATCAATGTCCGCTTCCAGGCGATTCAGATTCAGGTCTTCAAAGGCGTACTGCACCCAACGTTGTAACGCCTCGTGCATGTACCCCTGCCCCCAATACGGATGCCCCAGCGCGTAGCCGATCTCCGCGCGGCGACACTGGCGGTTGAGCTCGAACAAAGTACAGGTTCCCATCAGCGCGTGGTCGGCAGTCCGTTCGAGGCCGAGTTGGAGGTAATCGCCCGCTTCGTATCCTTCGCGTGTGGCGTGAATCATTTTGTCGGCCTGGGAAATGTCCGTCCACGGGGGCGAACTCCAGTAGCGCATCACTTCGGGGTGGGAGAAGATGTCGAATATCGCCGCCCGGTCCGGTTCCGCTAGGAGACGGATCGTCAATCGGGGGGTGGTGAGGGGGAGCGAGGGGAAGGGATTCATGTCAAAGTATGTTGTAAGCCAATTTCTTGCAAGTAGCCGAAGATGCCTGTAGGGTTTAGGGAGAACTTTTTCAAGGCGGTGAGATAGATCTTTGAAAAGCCAACAAATAGACCATATCCAAGCAACACTCCTGTCCCGTTGAGAATCACATCATTGATGTCTATCGTGCGAAATGCACTTTTGAACAGGAGACTCAGGGTCAATTGTGTGCCTTCCAGTGTCAACCCCGTGAGCACGGCGATCCAAAAAATCCGCCTGGGCTTGAAACGCGCCAGTAACGGAATCCCAAACCCAAAGGGAACCGTGAGGAGGAGATTGCCATAAATATTTTCAAGGCAAAAGCGGAGATTGGATAAAGTGCAGGTGCCAAAATTAAAAGGGATGAGATTAATGCTGGGAGAAAAAGGATAGTAAACCAAATCTTCTGTCGTTGCAATATGAATGGGGAAGACGATGATCTGTACCACCCCAAGCAGATAAAGCCAAAATGCAGAAAAACAAAAAAGGTACGAAATACTTTTTCCCTGACGGTGCAAAATGGCGAGGAGTACGACGAGCAAAACCAACCCCATTCCAAGATGAAAAGGCGTGAAGTCAATCAGCATACTGGCCTGTATAAATTATAGGATGCCAAGCCGGGAAAGCTCCGCCCGAAGTTGTTCCGGCGACTGAAAGTGAATCGTCCCAAACCCCAACGCCTGCGCCGCGCGGATGTTCGTGAGCGAGTCGTCAATAAACAGACAGTCTTCCGCCGGAACGCCCGCTCTTTCAAGCAACAACTGGTAAATCTTCGGGTCGGGCTTGATCAGCTTGACCTCCCCGGAAAGCACAATGCCGTCGAACCATTCAAAAAATTCGTACTGGGGCCGGATCAGGTAGTGGGTTTCGGCAGACCAATTGCTGAGGGCGTAGAGGGGGTAGCCGCGCGCTTTCAACTGCGTCAGAATGTCCACCGTGCCGGGGATTGCGCCCCCAATCGAGGCAGGCCACTGCTCGTGATAGGCCCGGATCAAATCCGCGTGGTGCGGAAACTGTTGGGAGTGGAGGGTGACCGCTTCCGCAAACGGACGCCCCCGGTCTTGCTCCAGATTCCACCCGGAAAAATCAATCTCCCGGAAAAACGCTTCCATCGCCTGCGGGCTGTCGAAAAATTGGCGATACAGATACCAGGGATTCCAATCGAGCAGGACACCCCCAAAGTCAAACACCAGGACGGGCAATTTGGAGGTCAACATACGGGGGCTTCCGTCTCCGATGTCGCCTTCAACATCGCTTCGACGATCCCAAAATCAATCTTCGCCGGGTTGGCATAACGAATACAGCCCTTCCCCACACTGGATTTTGGAAACAAATCCCGGTAAACGTTCATCACATCCGTCCGCAGAATGTAGAGGGAGATATTGTTTTTCTGGCTGTTAAAGCCGACTTCGACGGTTCCATTCCGGCTGTAACCGGGCATCCCGTACATCATGCCTTCTTCAAAGCCCGGAAGATGTTGCAAACAAAGGGCGCGCAACCGTTCAATGGCGGCGCGGCGGTCTTCGGGGACTTCCAGAAGATAAGCGTCAACTGTGGGGGCAGTACTTTGCATGTCAAAAACTCCTAAAATTCGAGGAATGTTCGTAGTGGCGGTTTCAACCGCTCTCAACGACTGAAGTCGTCACTACGAGGGGCATCAAGAAAGGACGCAAACGTCTCAAAATCAACCTCAACAAACGGCAGACCCGCCTCAATCCGCGCCTTGCGTCCGCGCATAAAATTGGCAATCCACCAGTCATCAATGTTCGCCACATCAAAATCCCGGAAAACCACCGCGTACAACTCCAACTCACGCAACTTCAAAAAGTGTGGAATTTCCCTCAACCACCTCGGATCGAGCGCATATTCTTCCCGGTAGCCGCGCAAAAAATGAGGCATAAAATCCGCCGTAAACGCCTCCATCGTCGGAAAGCCCAACTCCTCCGCATCAAAAGCGATATAAAACAACACAATCGCAAGATCGCTCACAAACCAGCTATACGCGCAATCGTCGAAGTCATACAGCGTCAGCGTCCCGTCCGTATCCATCATAAAATTATTTTGGTGTGCGTCCTGGTGAATCAGCCCGTAAGACCGTTCATCTTTGGGCAGGGTGACAAGATATTCGTACAACTCCCGATATTTTTCGTGGGCGATGACCTCCGACGCAGGCAAATACCGCTCGACAAACTGATTCTCGACATCATCCCACTCCGGGCGCTTCCACGCGGCCACCGGTGGAAGATACCCGACCGCGAGGGCGTGCATCTTCCCGATCAGCCTGCCATACCCCACAAACTTCTCCGGACTCCACCCCACCTCCCACGGTTTCTGGCCCCGCGCCTTCACAAACGCCGTCGCA
>WBZL01000277.1_pt1 | contig 56277 bp, 43 predicted proteins | sample 5204291 | NCBI WGS metagenome assembly WBZL01 (sample SAMN12344345, study PRJNA552823) | activated sludge metagenome | biome: Activated sludge suspended growth; feature: Nitrification reactor; material: Wastewater; isolation source: activated sludge from nitrification reactor of wastewater... | reverse complement strand
CGCTTCAGGCGCTTGCGCACGGCGACGGTCGAGATCTCTTCGAGGGCCGCGATCTCGGCCACCGAGAGGCCGCGCCAAAAGCGGGCGGTGACGGTGAAGCGCAGCTCGTCGGGCAGGCCGACGACGGCGCGCCGCAGGCGCTCGGCCTCGGCCTCGTCGGCCAGCCGGACGTCCTCGGCAGGCGCCGGGTCTCCCGGCTCCCGGCCGGGTGGCGCCTCCTCGAGCGAGAGCAGGCGCAGGGGCCGCCGGACCTGGTTGAGGAAGGTCGTGTAGGCGATCCGGTAGAGCCAGGTGGAGAACTGCGCTCGCCCCGAGAAGCTGGCGAGCGAGCTCCAGGCCTTGCGGTAGGTCTCCTGCGTGAGGTCCGCGGCGAGATCACGGTCGCCACAGAGCCGGTAGAGCGCCGCGAAGATCAGTCGGTAGGTGCGGGCCACTAGCTCCTCGGCGGCCGTGCGGTCCCCCCGCAACAGGGCGGCAGCGAGAGCGCTTTCATCGCTCGCGGGCATCAGGCGTCCTCCCGGGGCTTCTCGTTGGGGCCAGGCGAGAGCTGTGCTCATGCCCCTTGGACACCGCCGAGCGGCAAAACGAAACCGCCGGCGGCCCTGCTCCGTGCCGCGCCGTCAGTCGCCGGCTTCTTCGCCGCCCAGCACGAGGCCGCACTCGGGGCACTCGCCGGCCCCGTCGGCCACCATCTCGCCGCAGGCCGGGCAGGCGGTGACCTCGGCCGCCTCCAGCTGGTCGGCGAAGTCCGGCACGACCTCGGCCAGGTGGCGGCGGATGGCCGCCTGGGCCGCTTCGAGGTCGGCTCCCTGCACCAGCACCACGTCGACCAGGCGCCGCCGCTCGAGCTCGCTCGACCCCGCAACCTCGGCCACCCGCCTGGCGAAGGCGAGGCCGGCCTGGCCGAGCGCGGCGCTCACCTCGTCACACCATTCGGCCGTGCCCCGTTCGAGCACCACGGGCTCGACGAGCTCTGCCCCGGGCGGCGGCGGTGGCGGGGCTGCCGGCTGCTGGCCCTTGCGGGCGACGATGGTGTCGCCGGCCAACTGCTCGACGAGCGGCCCGCCGCAATCGGCGCAGCTCTGGGCCGTCATCCGGTACTCGCCGCCGCACTCGGGGCATACCTTGATCCAGTCGAGGTCCACGGTGGTCTCCTTGGGGCGCTGCCAGGGGCGGTCGCTCGGGGCCGCAGCGACCGTCAGCGGCTGGCCCCCGCCGCTGGCTCGTCGCGGCGGGTGAGTTGGACGACGGCCTCCAGGTGGCCGGTCTGGGGAAAGAGGTCGAGGAAGGTCACGCTTTCGACGTCGTACCTGGACTTGAGCTCGCGCAGGTCCCGGGCCAGGGTCGCCGGGTGGCACGAGACGTAGGTCAGCCGCGCGGCGGGCTGGCGCAGCAGCGCCTCACGAACGGTCCGCAGCAGGCCGCTGCGCGGCGGGTCGACCACCACCCGCTCGGCATCGGCCGGCAAGCCGCCGACCCAGGTCTCGACCGCCTGGTCCACCACCTCGACGCTGGCGAGCCGGTTGCGGCGGGCGTTGAGGCGCGCCTGGCGAGCGGCGACCCGGTCTCCCTCGACCGCCACCACCGAGGCGTACCGCGCGGCGAGCGCCAGACTGAAGAGGCCCACGCCGGCGTAAAGGTCGAAGACCCGCTCGCCCGTCCAGGGCCCGACCGTCGTCTCGACGAGCTTCGCCGCCAGGCCGCGGTGGGCCTGGAAGAAGGTGCGGGCGTCGTAGCCGTAGGCCAGGCCCCCGACCTCCAGCACCACCTCGCCCGACGGCAGGCCTTCCTGGCGCGGCGCCACGCTCAGGGCGCCGTCGCCGCCGATCGCGAGGTCGAGGCGGCGGGGCGCGGCGGGGCCGAGGAAGCGAGGCAGCAACACCGCCCGCGCTTCGAGGTCCGGGGCGAGCACGGGGCAGCGCTCGATCGGCACCAGCTCGTGGCTGCGCCGGGCGAGGTAGCCCACCGCCAGGCCGCGAGGCGTGGTTCCGAGATGCAGCTGGGTGCGCAGCCGATAGCCCCAGGCGGCCCCGGTTACCAGAGTGGGCGCCGGCAGCTCGAGGCCCGCCAGCCGCTCGATCGTCTCGCGCGCCGCCGCCGCCTTGAGGCGCGGCTGCAGCTCGTCGTCGAGGTGCTGCAGGTCGCAGCCACCGCAGCGGGCGAAGTGGGGGCAGGGTGGCTCGCGCCGGCCCGGGCCCGGCGTGAGGATGGCGAGCACCTCGCCGCGGCCGTAGTCGGGGCGGCGCTCCACGAGACGCACGCGCAGGCGGTCCCCGGGAGCCGCCCGCGGCACGAAGATCGGGATCCCTTCCCAGCGGCCGAGACCGTCACCACCGGCCACCAGCTTCTCGATCGCTAGCTCGATCTCGTCGACCTCGGCGAGCCGGGCGGCAGCTGGCGCCGGGGCGGGCCGGGGCTTCGAGAAGGTGGGTTTGGGCGTCGAGGCAGTGGGCCTGGGCGTCGAGGCAGTGGGCCTGGGCGTCGAGGCAGTGGGCCGCGCCTGGCGCTGCATCCCTGGTGCAGGCGCCGCGGCGCGGTCCGGCCGCGGACCGGGCCGGGGTGGCCGCGGTGGGCCCGGCCTGCCGCGCGGGCGGTCGCCAGGGCGGGCGGGTCCCCGCCGGGGTGGCCGCTGCCCCCCGCTGCGTTTCATCGCCGTGCTCCCGCGAGCCCGGTGCGCCGGCGGCAGCTAGGGGCGGGCCGGGCAGGCGCCAGGGCGAGGCTCGCCCGCCGGCGCAGAAGGTGGTTGGCGCTCAGCTCGTTCTCCGTGGTCGAACGGCCGCAGGCGCCGTCGAAAGAAGCGTTGGAAGAATGGGGCGAACGGACGTTGCCCCGCGCTGAGGGTATCAGAGCCCCGGCCAGCGAGCCGCCGGCGGCCTTCGCCGCAGCACGGAGCCGCCAAGCAGCGGCGAGCCGGCTCACGTCCCTTCCCCCAACAGGTGGGTCCGCGCGCTCAGGGCGGGAGCGCGCGCGGCCAGCTCGGCGCGCAGCTGTGCAGGCGTATGCCGGCGGCTCAGGTGGTGGAGCACCACGGCGCGGTTCGCGAAGCGGTCGGCCCGCGCCAGGACCTCCTCGAGATGGAGGTGGCGGTGCTCGCCATCCTTGCCACGCATCGCCGAGCCCAGGAACGTGCATTCGAGGAGGAGAACGGGCGCCTGCAGCACGCGCGGCTCGCTGTCGAAGACCGCTGGACCGGTATCTCCGCAGTAGGCGAGGAAAATTTCCCTGATTTCCTGCTCGACCGACTCCCCCCTCCGCCGCAGGGCAGCGATCTCGGGCGCTTCCAGATGGCGCAGATCGGCCCGCAGGCGCCGCTTCCGCTTCTCCAGGAAGTAGCCCAGGCTCGCCACCCCGTGGTCGGTGCGGAAGGCCTCGATGGCGAAGTCGCGCGAGAGGTCGCAGCGCGAGCCCGGATCGAGGGGGATGAGCTCGTAGCGGTAGCTCGCGTGCTCCATCCGCTCGGCCGCCCGGATCAAGGCCTCAAGGTCGGCCGCCAGCTCGCGAGGGCAGAAGATCCGGCTGCTGCCGCGGTGGTGCAAGCAGCGCTGGGAAAGGTAGTAGGGAACGCCCAGGGCGTGGTCCAGGTGGCCGTGGGAGAGCAAGAGATCGTCCGCCCCGGCCAACGCCGGGGCCCCCCTCCCGGCGTCGAGGGCGAGGCCGGGAGGGTGGACGCGGAACCAAGTCTCCTCGCCGGCCAGCGACCAGCCCTCGATGCGCAAGCCATCGAGCTGGATCACCGCACGGCTCACGCTTCCGGCTCCTGGCGGGACGGCGGGAGGCGCTCAGATCTCGGTGTAGACCCAGCGGCGGATCGAGGCCAGACGCTGGCTCACGCTCTCCGCCTCGGGGTCGATCTGCCAGAGCGCGGCGGCAATCGACGACGCCAGCGAGTTGCCGTCCTGGGGGGTGAAGCAGAAGCCGTAGACCTCGCGGCCCCGGCGCACCATCAGGGTCGGCAGCACGACGACGGTCTGCGAGAGGATGCGGCCGTAGTAGCCGTGGTCGCGGCCGAAGCTGAAGATGAGGTTGGCAGCCCGCTTGTCGGTGAGCGCCACCCGTGGGTTGGCTTGCAGCCGCTCCACCACCTGCTCGCGGGTCATCTCCCGCTGTAGGCGGAAGTTGAACCAGATCGAATGCATGTACTGCGTGTTCAGCTTGACGGCGCTCGAGAAGAGGTCGAGGTCGAGGTTCATGGTGGTGAACACCCGGTGCGCGTCGTGGGCGTGGTGGGTGCCGAACTCCGGATCGTCGTGCTTGCCGACCTGCGGCGCCGGCACGAAGTCCGAAGCCTGGGTGACATCGTTGGCGCGCCTCATGCAGACGAAGGAGGCATGCTCGAGGTTGTAGGAACCGTCCGGCTCGGCGCAGATCGTCTTCACCAAGGTGGTGATGTTGTGGGTGTTGCAGCTGACCACCTGGACGAAGCGGTCCTCACCCGGCACCAGCGCCTCGTCGTTGACGCCGCGGGCGTACGGCTTGCCGAAGCCCTCCTCGCTCCCCTGGGCGAGGAAGCCCCGCGGGCCGCTGAGGCCCTCGTAGATCTCGGCCTTGTTGTCGTTGCCGGCCGGCGTGCAATCGATGATCACCGTCGCCCGCTCGAGCGCTTCCCGGCTGTCGTAGCTCACCGGGTGCCCCAGCTTCTCGAACTGCTCGCGCACCCCGGCGTCGGCGGCCAACCGCGCCCCGCGGTCCATCAGATGGCGGATCTTCGCGCGGTCGGCGGGCATCGGCGTCCGCTTGTGGAAGGTCACCTCGTCGATCCCCATCCGCTCGCGGAAATCGGTGAATAGGCCGATCAGCGGCTCGCCGATGGTACCGGTGCCCACGATGTGCACGATCGTCTTCATAGAGCCCTCGATTCAGAGTGAAAACACGACGGATGCCGACAGGCGGGCGACCGCCGCGCGACGGTTGGATGCGAGCCGCGCTAGTATATCGCCGCTCGACAGCCACCTCGCCGACGTCGCACCGGCTCGCCGACCGCTAGTCCTCCGGCGCAGCCTCGCCCCACTCCCCGTGCCTGCCGCCACCGCGCCAGTCCGGGTCGCGGCGGGCAAACTCATCGAGGTGGGCCGGTACCTCGACCAGCGTGCGGGTCACGTCCGGAGCGCAGACGTCGTTCTCGCATTCATAGGTGTAGACATGCCAGTCGTCGCGCGGCGCGAACCCCACGAGGGTCTGGTAGTTGCCGCATTGACCGCATTTGATGGAGATGTTGCGGATGTCGATCGGGTGGTGCATGAGAGCCTCCTCGCCGCTTAGGCTAGCAGCCCTCGGCGTGCTGCTCTTGCTCGCCGGGCCGGCCCTCAGCGCCCAGGCCCCGGACACGGGGTTCAGCGGTGAGGTCTCGGTCGGCTACGTCCTGGTACCTGTGGTGGTGCGCAGCCAGGACGGCTACGTGAAAAACCTCGAGGCCAAGGACTTCCAGCTCTTCGTCGACGACAAGCCGACGCCCTTCGACAGCTTCGAGAAGCGCTCGGACGCCCCGATCTCGGTGGTCTTCCTGCAGGACCTCTCGGGCAGCATGGCCAACGCCGGCAAGCTCGACGCGAGCCGCGAGGCCGTCAGCTACTTCCTCGACCAGGCGACCCAGGCCGACGAGTTCGCGATCGCCAGCTTCGCCGGTGGCCTGACCAACGTCGAGGTGCCCTTCACCTCCGACCTCACAGCGCTGCGCGAGGCCCTCCTGCAGTGGGAGGCCTACGGCACCACTACCCTCCACGACGCCGTCTCCTGGTTGCCGGAGATCACCGGCAGCGGCAGCCACGCCAAGCGCGCGGCCGTGCTGATCACCGACGGCGCCGACAACGCCAGCGCCATCAACCCCAACGACGCGCGTGACCTGGTCCGCGCCGCGCAGGTGCCGGTCTACGTGCTTGGGCTCGACTCGGGGAGCCCCTACGAGCTCGCGCGCGATGGCCAGAAGGCCCACCGCTACGCCGATCTCTTGAACCTCCTCTCGCTCTACACTGGCGGCCACTACTTCGCCATCGAGGGCGTCGACGAGCTCAAGGAGGCAGTCGTCAGTGTCGCCGACGACCTGCGCCACCAATACGTGCTGGGCTTTCCCACCTCCGGTGTGGGTCGGCCCCGCCAGCATCGCCTGCGGGTGGAGGTCGCCCGTAGTAAAGTGAAAGTCCTTTCTCGCCAGGGCTATCAGGGGACCGCGCCGCCGCGCTGAGCGTGGCCGCTTGTTAGAAATTTGGCGATATATTAATAGAAGCACTGACCTCCAGTGCGCCTGACATGGAAGGAGACTGAACCATGAAACCGACTACGCCACTCTTGCTGCTCGCCCTTGGGCTGGTCGCCACCGGCTGCGCCACCAAGAAGTACGTTGGCCAGGAGATCGACACCGTCAACACTCGCGTCGACTCGGTGGAAGGGCAGGTCGAACAGGCTCAGAACCGTCTCTCCAAGCACGACCAAGCGCTGGCCAGCCACGACCAGCAGATCCAGCAGAACGCTTCTGCCACCCAGCAGGCCTCGAAGACCGCCCAGGAGGCGCTCGACCGCGCCGCCGCCGCCGGCAAGCTCGCCGAGGGCAAGCTTCTCTACGAGGTCTCGCTGACCGACGACCAGGTGCGTTTCGCTTTCAACAAGGCGCAGATCGGTGCCGAGGGTGAGAAGGCCCTGGGCGAGCTCGCCGAGCGGCTGAAGTCCGAGAACAGGGGTGTCTACATCGAGATCCAGGGCCACACCGACTCGGTGGGCAGCACCGACTACAACTACCAGCTGGGGCTCGAGCGGGCCGAGGCCGTCCGCCGCTACCTCAACACCCAGGGCATCCCCCTGCACAAGATGTCGGTGATCTCCTACGGCGAGAGCGCTCCGGTGGCCGACAACGGCAGCCGCGAGGGCCGGGCGCAGAACCGCCGCGTCGTCCTCGTCGTCCTCCAGTAGGTCCCTCCTCTCGGGCCGGCGGGTTGCCGCCGGCCGCCGCCCGTCCCCGCAACTCCGACGCTGCCTGGCGATCGGCGCGCACGCCCAGGGATGAATCCCCGGGCTACACACCTCAGCCCCCGGCGCCACCCGCTCGGGGTGGAAACCCCGGGTGGGGTGGGAACCCCGGGCAGGACCGAAACCCTGCGACGCCCCCTCAGGCGCCGGCGCGGGAGATCTCGCGGCGAAGCTCGGCGGCGTCCGAGATACCCTCCTGGAACAGGGTGACCTTGCCCTCGCGGTCGACTACCACCAGGGTCGGCAAGGCCTGCACACCGTACGGCGCGGCCAGCGAGTCCTCAGGATCGAGCAGGACCGGGTAGGTGAACGGCGTGTCGGCCACGAAGCTGCGGACGGTGTCCACCTCCTCACCCGAGTTGACGGCCAGGAACTCGACGCCCTGTCCCTTGAGCTCGGCATAGAGCGGGGTAAGGATCTTGGTCTGCTCGTGACAGGGCTTGCACCAAGTGGCCCAGAAATCGAGCAGCACCACCTTGCCGCGATAGCTCGCCAGGCTGAGCGAGGAGTCCTCGAGGGTCTTGAGCTCGAAGGCCGGGGCGGCCTTGCCCACCAACGGGGCGTTGGGATCACCTCCCGGTGCAGCGGGCGGAGGCGAGCAGGCCAGGGCGAGGCCGACGAGGGAGCAGAGAACGACGACGAAGCTGCGGCGGGCGGGGGAGGTCGCGATCATCCCGCAAGGATAGACAATCCCCCGCCGCCACTCCAACCAGGCTAGCTGCAGCCGCTCGTCGAGCCGCAGTTCAGGCACTTGTAGCAGCTGCCGTTGCGCACCATGATCGAGCCACACTCATGGCAGCTCGGCGCGTCCTGCGACTGCAGGAAGGCGACCTTGGTCACCCCGTTGGCGGCCGTCGCGGCCGGGCCGGGCTCCGGGCTCGGCGGCAGCACCTCGTCGCGCAGGATCACTCCCGCCGCCTGTTTCTCCTCGCGGGAGAGGAACTTCGAGGCCAACCAGCGGAAGAGGTAGTCGATCAGCGACTTGGCGATCGGGATCTCCGGGTTCTTGGTGAAGCCGGCCGGCTCGAAGCGCATGTGGCTGAACTTCGAGACCAGCGCCGGGAGCGGCACGCCGTACTGCAGGGCCAGAGAGATCGCCGTGGCGAAGGCGTCCATCAGGCCGGAGATCGTCGAGCCCTCCTTGGCCATCACCAGGAAGATCTCACCCGGCTGACCGTCCTCGTAGAGCCCCACGGTGATGTAGCCCTCGTGGTCGGCCACCGAGAACTTGTGGGTGATCGCCTGCCGCTCGTCCGGCAGCTTGCGGCGGCTCACCCGGCCCTCCGGCGCGAGCGCCAGGGCCAGGGCCTTGGCAGGCTCCTCGGCCTTGGCCCCGCTCTCCTTCTTGGTCGACAGCGGCTGCGAGCGCTTGCAGTTGTCGCGGTAGATAGCGACGGCCTTGAGACCCAGCTTCCAGCCCTGGAGGTAGGCCTCGATGATGTCCTCGACGCTCGATTCTTCCGGCAGGTTGATCGTCTTGCTGATCGCCCCGGAGATGAAGGGCTGCACGGCCGCCAGCATCTTGAGATGGCCCATGTAGTGGATCGAGCGGGTGCCGCGGTGGGCCTTGAAGGCGCAATCAAAAACCGGCAGGTGCTCGTCCTTGAGGCCGGCGGCGCCTTCGATGGTGTCCTGCTCGTCGATATGCGCGACGATCGCCGCCACCTCGCCGGCGTCGTAGCCCAGGCGGGCGAGAGCGGCCGGCACCGTCTGGTTGACGATCTTCATCATGCCGCCGCCCACCAGCCGCTTGTACTTGACGAGCGCGATGTCGGGCTCGACGCCGGTGGTGTCGCAGTCCATCATGAAGGCGATCGTGCCGGTGGGTGCCAGCACCGAGATCTGGCTGTTGCGCAGGCCGTGCTTCTCGCCCAGCTCCACGACGTCGTCCCAGCTCCGCTTGGCGGCCTCGAGAAGGTCGTGGGGCACCTCGGTCGGGTCGATCCGGCGGCTAGCGTCGCGGTGCTTGCGCATCACCCGCAGCATCGGCTGGCGGTTGAGGGCGAAGCCGTCGAACGGCCCCTGGACCGCCGCCATCCGCCCGGACTGTGCGTAGGCGGCGCCCGACATCAGGGCAGTGATCGCTGCCGCGTAGTCGCGACCGGCCTCGGAGTCGTAGGGCAGGCCTCGGGCCATCAGCAGGGCGCCGAGGTTGGCGAAGCCGAGGCCGAGGGGCCGGAAGGCGTGCGAGTTCACCGCGATCCGGTCCGTCGGGTAGCTGGCGTTGTCGACCACGATCTCCATCGCCGAGATCATCACCTCGCAGGCGTGCCGGAAGCCGTCGACGTCAAAACCGAGGTCGGCGTCGTAGAACCGCATCAGGTTGAGCGACGCCAGGTTGCACGCCGTGTCGTCGAGGAACATGTACTCCGAGCATGGGTTCGAGGCGTTGATCCGCGCCGTGTTGGCGCAGGTGTGCCAGTCGTTGATGGTGCTGTCGAACTGCATTCCGGGGTCACCGCAGACCCAGGTCGACTCGCCGATCATCTCCATCAGGTCGCGGGCCCGGTAGGTGTCCATCGGCTGGCCGGTGAGCACGGCGTAGGTCGTCCACTCGCCGTCGTCGACCACCGCCTGCATGAACTCGTCGGTGACCCGTACCGAGTGGTTGGCGTTCTGGTAGGCGATCGAGTCGTAGGCCCCGCCGGTGACGTTGAAACCGCCGTCGTAGCCGGCGTCGATCAGCGCCCAGGCCTTGCGCTCCTCGACCTCCTTGCTGCGGATGAAGTCGACGATGTCCGGGTGGTCGGCGTTGAGGATCACCATCTTGGCGGCCCGCCGCGTCTTGCCGCCACTCTTGATCACGCCGGCGAAGGCGTCGAAGCCCTTCATGAAGGAGACCGGGCCGGAGGCGGTGCCGCCGCCCGCCAGCTGCTCGCGCGAGGAGCGCAGCGCCGAGAGGTTCGAGCCGGTGCCCGAGCCGTACTTGAACAGCATGCCCTCCGTCTTCGCCAGAGTGAGGATGGACTGCATGGTGTCTTCGACCGCGTTGATGAAGCAGGCCGAGCACTGCGGCTTGGGCTCGATGCCGACGTTGAACCACACCGGCGAGTTGAAGCAGGCGTACTGGTTGAGCAGCAGGGCGGTGAGCTCGTGGTGGAAGGTCTCGCCCGCCTCGCGGCTCGCGAAGTAGCCACCCTCATGCCCCCAGCCGGTGATCGTGTCGGCCACCCGGCTGATCAGCTGGCGGACGCTGGTCTCCCGCTGCCGGGTGCCGAGCTGGCCGCGGAAGTACTTGCTCACCACCACGTTGGTCGCCGTCTGCGACCACGTCTTCGGGACCTCGACCCCCTTCTGCTCGAAGATCGTCCGGCCCTTCTCGTTGCCGATCACGGCGTCCCGCACTTCCCATTCCACCTCGTCGAAGGGATGAACGCCAGGGCGAGAGAAGCGGGGCGCGAAGCGCAGCCCTTTTGCCGCGGTGCGGGCCGGCGGGCGCTCCTCGCTGCTCGTGGTGACGATCTCCGCGGACACCGGAACGACCGGGACCTTCCCCTTCTCCGCCTCAGGCTTCATGCGGGGCTCCATAGCTACCCTCTCCTCTCTTGGACCGCAAGCATCGATAGACTTTTGAATTCAGACGCAAGTTCTAGCCTACCCATCGAGTCCGCCTCCGTCAAGAGCCAAGCCACAAGATGTAGTGGCCCAATCCTTGCGTAGCGCTACCGCTTGTAGCAAACTGGAACAAGCTCGGCGGCGATAGAATCGCCCCATGGCAGCCTCGAGCACGACCCAAGCTCCCCCCTCCAGCACGCAGTCGACCACCTCCTCGGGGATCCCCGTGGAGCCCTTCTACGGCCCCGACGCGCTCCCCGACTACGCCAGCCGCCAGGGCGATCCCGGCCGCTACCCCTATACGCGTGGCCTCTACCGCGACATGTACCGCCGCCGGCGCTGGACGATGCGTCAGTACGCCGGCTACGCCGACGCCGCCGAGTCCAACCGGCGCTACCGCTACCTGCTGGCGGAGGGCACCACCGGGCTCTCGGTGGCCTTCGACCTGCCCACCCAGATCGGCTACGACTCGGACCACGAGCTCGCCCGCGGCGAAGTCGGCCGCGTCGGGGTGGCGATCGACTCGATCGCCGACATGAGACGGCTCTTCGACAGTATCCCCCTCGACCGGGTGACCACCTCGATGACGATCAACGCCACGGCGCCGATCCTCCTCGCCCTCTATCTCGTGGTGGCCGAAGAGCAGGGCGTGCCGTGGACCAAGGTCGGCGGCACGGTGCAGAACGACATCCTCAAGGAGTACATCGCCCGCGGCACCTACGTCTACCCGCCACGGCCGAGCCTCGGCCTGCTGACCGACGTGATCGAGTTCTGCTCGCGCGAAGTGCCGCTGTGGAACCCGATCTCGATCTCCGGCTACCACATCCGGGAGGCCGGCTCGACCGCGGTGCAGGAGGTCGCCTTCACCCTCGCCAATGGCCTCGCCTACGTCGAGGCGAGCCTCGCGCGTGGGCTGTCGATCGACGACTTCGCGCCCCGGCTCTCCTTCTTCTTCAATGCTCACAGCAACTTCCTCGAGGAGGTGGCGAAGTTCCGGGCGGCCCGCCGGCTGTGGGCCGAGCTGGTGACCGAGCGCTACCGGCCGGCCAACCCGCGCTCGGCCTGGCTGCGCTTCCACACCCAGACGGCCGGCTCGACCTTGACCGCCCAGCAACCCGAGAACAACGTCGTGCGGGTCACCCTGCAGGCGCTGGCGGCGGTCTGCGGCGGCACCCAGTCGCTGCACACCAACGCCGCCGACGAAGCCCTCGGCCTGCCCACCGAGAGCTCGGCACGGGTGGCGCTGCGCACTCAGCAGATCATCGGCTCCGAGAGCGGCGTGGCCGACGTCGCCGACCCGCTGGGCGGCTCCTACGTGATCGAGGCCTGGACGGACCAGATCGTCGCCCGCGCCCGCGACTACCTGCGGGCGATCGAGGAGAAGGGCGGCGCCCTCGCCGCCATCGAGCAGGGCTACCAGCAGGACGAGATCGCTGAGGCGGCCTACGGCTTCCAGCGCCGCGTCGAAGCCGGCGAGGCCGAGGTGGTGGGCGTCAACGTGCAGGTGGCCGCCCACGAGGAGCCGCACGAGGTGCTGCGCATCGACCCGCGGGCCGAGCGCGACCAGGTGGCCCGCCTCACCGCCTTCCGCGCCAGCCGCGACGCCGCCCGCGCCAGCGCCGCCCGCGAGCGCCTACGCTTGCTGGCCGCCGACGGCGCCAACCTGATGCCGCCGATCCTCGACTGCGTGCGCGCCGAGGTCACCTTGGGCGAGATCGCCGACACCCTGCGCGGCGTCTACGGCGAGTACGAGGCGACCGGCTGGTAGGGCCGGTTCCTCCCCCGCCCACCGTTTCGCGGCCGGGCTGGCTCGCGCCCTTCCAGCTCGCCGATGGCTCGGGGCCAGCGCGCTGGCAGACTCGCGTTCACCTCGGCTGGGACGCAGGAGCCCTGCGGGTCCGCTTCGAGTGCGAGGACGCCGACGCCTGGGGCACGTTCACCGAGCGCGATGAACCCCTCTGGCAGGAGGAGGTGGTCGAGGTCTTCCTCGCTCCCGGCGCCGACGACCCGGCCGCGTACTTCGAGCTCGAGGTGAGCCCGCGCGGCACCCTCTTCGACGCCCGCGTCCGCAACCCCAACCTCGACCGCGCCCGGCTCGTCGTCGACACCGGCTGGGACTGCCCGGGCCTGCGCTGGCAGGTCGGTCGCCTCGCGGAGCGGCAGGACTGGTGGGCGGAGCTCGAGCTGCCGTGGTCGAGCCTTCTCGACGGCGCCGAGCCGCCCGCCGTTTGGCGCCTCAACGTCTACCGCGTCGAGCGCCCGCGCGGCGGCCCTGCAGAGTACTCCTGTTGGTCGCCGACCTTGACGTCGCCGGCCGACTTCCATCGCCCGCGCCACTTCGGTCGGCTGGAGGTCGATTCCTTTCGGCGCTAAGGCGCCGCCAGGCCACCCGCCGGTAGGTTGGCCGCCTTGAAACGGCGCTTCAGCCGTGCACGGTCGGCGAGATGCCGAGACCTGCGGCGAGGCCGGCTTCGAACTCCAGCCAGCGCTGCCAGCGCTCGGCGACGGCAGCGGGTTCGCAGCCCCGTTGGGCGAGGCGGTAGAAGAGCTCCCAATGCCGCTTCTCGGCCGGCCCGAGGTCGGCGAGCAGCCGGCGCACGTCGGCATCCGGCACCACCGCCAGGAGGCAGGTGAAGCGCTCGCAGCTGCGAGCCTCGACGAGGGCGCCGAAGAACAGCCGGTCGACCTTCGTCCACGGCTCGCGGCCGAGAGCGATGCGCTCGCGCAGGGCCTGCACCCAGGGGTTCTTGCGCCGGCCGCCGAGGGGCCAGCCGCGGCGCTTGAGCAGGGTGACGACCCGGCGGAAGTGCTGCACTTCCTCCGCGGCCAGGGCGGCGGCGCGGCCCACCAGCTCGACGTCGTCGGGATAGTAGGCGGTGAGCGAGAGGGCGTACATCGCCACCTGCTGCTCACAGACGGCGTGATCGGCCAAGAAGACCGGCAGGTTGGCCGCGGCGAGCTCGGCCCAGGCGCGCGGCGTGCGGTGGAGCAGGGGCAGCTCCGCCACCACCGCGTCGTAGTCCAGCGGCTCGCCCATGGTTGCCGGTAAGGCGATGCGGCCCATCGGCCGCATTCTAGCCGCCGCCCCGGCTAGTCGCCGGCCAGGGTCTCGCGCGGCAGGACGCGGCCGGCGGCGCGTGCCGGCAGGCCGGCCGCCGCCAGGCTGACCACGAGCAGAAGCCCGGCCACCCCCAGGTAGGTCAGCGGGTCGAGCGGTTGGACGCCGTAGAGCAGGCCCGTGAGGGTACGGCTGAGCAAGGCGGCCACGAGAAGGCCCGAGCCGAGGCCGAGAGCGGCGAGGCCGAGCCCCCAGCGCAGGACCATGCGGACCACTCCCGCCGTGGTGGCCCCGAGGGCGACCCGGACACCGATCTCTCGGCGGCGGCGTCCGACGGCCCCGGCGACGACACCGTAGAGGCCGCCGACGGCGAGCACCAAGGCCACGGCGGCGAACAGGCAGAGCAACACGAGGTTGAAGCGACGGGGCGCCAGAGAGTCGGCCACGAGGTCATCGAGCCGGCGCAGCTCGGCGACCGGCAGTCGCGGGTCGATCTCGGCGAGGACGGCCCGCACCTCGCGCAGCGTCAGCGTCGCACCGGGGCGGACGTGGATCACCAGCGGCATGCTCGGCCAGCGTGCCTGGTAGAAGGGAAAGTAGACCATCGGCGCCGGCTCGCTCGCCAGCTCGCGCTCGCGCACGTCCGCGACCACGCCGACGATGGTGGTGCCCTCACTCAGGCGCTTGCCGACCGCCTCCTCGCCCGGCCAGAAGAGCTCGGCCAGCCGCTGGCTGATGATCGCAACGTCCGGGGCGTGGCTGTCGTCGGCGTCGGTGAAGGCACGCCCGCGCAGCAGGGGGACACCGAGGGTGCGGAAATAGGCCGGCGTCACCAACCGCCACTGCGCCGCCCGTGGTGCTCCGCTTTCCTCCGGCGGCAGGTCCGGCAGATCGAGGTGCATCACGGTATTGAAGGCACCGAAGGGCAAGGCGTTGACCGCCGCGGCCGAAGCGACCGCCGGCAGGGCCTCGAGGCGCATCAGCAGCTGACGGTAGAGCGCGGCGGTGTCGTCGGGCCGCGGATAGCTCCCCGCCGGCACGCTGATCCCGGCCACCAGCCGGTCGTCGAGGGCAAGCCCCAGCTCGACGTGGGTGAGCTTGTCGTAGCTACGCAGGAGGAGCCCAGCACCCACCAGCACCACCAGCGAGAGGGCGACCTCGAAGACCACCAGCCCGGCTTGCAGCCGGACCTCGGCGAGGCCTCCCTGGACGCCCCGGCCCCCCTGCTGCAAGGCATCTCGCGGCGACGCCGCGCTGGCCCGCCACGCGGGCAAGAGCCCGGCGGCCAACCCGGCCGCGAGCGCCAGACCGAAGGCGAAGAGCAGCACGCGACCATCGACGCTCACCTCGTCGAGGCGGGGGATGTTGCCGGGATCGAGGGCGCGGAGGAAATCGACCCCCCAGGCAGCAAGCAAGGCGCCGAGCGCGCCGCCGGCCAGGGAGATCAAGACCACCTCGCCGAGCAGGTGGCCCACCAGGCGGCGCCGGCTGGCGCCGAGGGCCGTGCGCACGGCGAGCTCGTTACCGCGAGCCAGAGCGCGGCCGAGCAGCAGGCTCGCGAAGTTGGCGCCGGCGACCAGCAGCAGGCAGGCGACGGCACCGGCGAGGATGGCGAGGGCGCGGCGGAAGGGTGGGTCGACGAGGGAGTCGAAGAGGCCCTGTGTCCGCACTCCCCAGCCGGAGTTGGTCTCGGGATGCTCCGTCGCCAGCTCGGCGGCGACCCGCATCAAATCCCCCTGGGCGGCGGTGAGCGAGGTGCCCAGGCGCAGTCGTCCGAGGACGGCGAGCTCATGGTCCTCGCGGTCGGCGTCCAGGCTGGCGGCCAGCGGCAGGATGACGTCCGCCCGCAGCTCCCGGAGCGGGACCTCGACCACCCCGATCACCTCGTAGGGCTGGCCGTCGAGCGTGATGCTCTTGCCGAGGATCGCCGGGTCGGCCCGCAAGCGGCGCTGCCAGTAGCCGCGATCGAGGACGGCGACGAAGTGGTTTCCTGGCGGCGCGTCCTCGCTCGCCGTGAACAGCCGGCCGCGCCCGGGCTCCACCCCCAGGAGCGGCAAGAGCCCGGCGCTGGCGCGTAGCACCCGCAACTGCTCGGGCTCGGCCCTGCCCGTCAGGTTGGCGTTGCCGAGGGCAAAGGCGGCGAGGTCGGTGAAGCCGCGGTTGCGCGCGCGCCAATCGAGGAAGTTGGCTTCGGCGACCGAGAAGCGCTCCCAGCCGCGGCCGGGGTTGCTCTCCCAGACCCGCACCAGGGCCGCTGGCTCCTCGACGGGCAGCGGCGCCAAGAGGACGCCGTTGATGGCGCTGAAGATGGCCGTCGAGGCGCCGACGCCGAGCGCGACCATCAGGATCGCCAGCGCGGTGGAGCCGGGAGCGGCGGCCATCCGGCGGTAGGCCTGGGCGAGGGAAGTGAACGGGGTTGCCATCGTGAGCTCCTCTGCGTGGTCAGCGACAGCAGGAGCAAGGCATGTGCCGGCGGCTGGGTGCCGCCGGCAGCGCTCGCAGGCGGCGTCGCGCCGGGCGAGCCGCCCGCAATTGGCCCAGCCGCGTCCCAGAAGCGGACAGGCTCGGTGGCTCAGCCGAAGCGGGCGCCAACGATGGGCAGCGAGCGCCGATGCAGCCAGAGCAGGGTGGCGCTTCCCAAGAAGACCACCACGGCCAGCCCGAAAAGCAGGCCACCGTCCCCCTGGACCTCGATCCCCAACTTCGTGAGGTGCGACATCAGGGCCCCGGAGATCACGCCCAGGGCAAGCAGGGCCCCGAGCGCAACGGTCGAGGGGAGCAGCAGCAGGACCGCGGCCACCAACTCGGCCACACCCGAGCCGATCCGCCCCCAGGGCTCCAGGCCGAGGGTCTGGAAGATGTAGACCGATTCCGGCGCGGCCGTGAACTTGAAGAAGAGGGTCTGCAGCAGGATGCCGGCGACGACGAGGCGCAGGATCCAGCTGAGGGCACGCGGGGGCGGCGAATGGGTCATGGTCGATGGCCTTTCTCTGGTCGGGCTCCAGGACGAGGTTCTGGCGGACGAGGTTCCGGCGGCGCCGGGGAGCGGGCGCCACGCAAGGCTACGGTCGCGATCGGGACTTGGATGCTGGGTTCAAGCTGGAGGTTACACCGCTCGCGCCTGGCACGATCCACCGCCCTGGACGACCTCGGGTCGCGGCCCCGCGCCGAGGCCCTCTGTAGCCGGCGATTGTGCTAGCGTCCCTCGGAGGCCCCGGTCGAAGTCCGCGATCCCGCTCGCTCGGTCCCGGCAGCAGACCCTCACCGCACGGCCGCGGACCCGGTGGCCGGCTTGCTCCTGGCTGGAACACGCCCCCACCAACCAGCCTGGAGCCACTCTGGAGCCCGGATGTCCGTCGGCGTCGCCCAAGCTCTCGTGACCTTCGCCACCACCTACCTGGTGGTCGGGCTCCTCTTCGGCATTGCCTTCGTGAGCCTTGGTGCGGCTCGCATCGACCCTACCGCCCGTCATGGAACCTGGGGCTTCCGCTGCGTCATCCTGCCGGCGTCGGCGCTCCTCTGGCCCCTGCTCGCCTGGCGCTGGTGGCGCGCCACACCGCCCCCGGAGCCACGGGACGCCCACCGCGACGCGGCGCGGCAGGCGCCGGGTGGGGCGCGATGATTCTGTCCCTGCGGTGCTGGCACCGTCGGTTCTGGCCCATCCTCGCTCTGGTGATCGGAGGCCTGGGGATCGCCGCCCTGGCGGCTCGCCCGCAACGACCCCGGATGCCGCGGCTGCCGGAGTCTCTGGGAACAGCCGCCGAGCGTGCCCTCGCCGAACCCTCGGCTGCGCGACCTGGGGGGCCCTGAACGATGTCGCTCGCCTACCGCGCTGTCGGCTGGAACCCCCAGAAGCGGCTCTACGACGCCGCGCTCGCCGGCGGCATCCTGCTCTACCTGGGGGCCTTCGTGGCGATCGGCTCGCTCGTCGACCGCAACGCCACGGCGGAGACGCTCGCCATCCGCGCGCTCGGCACCGCCGCCCTGGCCTTGCTCCACGTGATCCTCGCCATCGGCCCGCTCGCTCGCCTGGACTGCCGTTTCCTGCCGCTGCTCTACAACCGGCGGCACCTGGGGGTCACCTTCTTCGTCGTTGCCGCCGCCCACGGCGTCTTCTCGTTGATCTGGTTCCACGGTTACGGCGACCTCAACCCCGTGGTCAGCGTCCTCACCAGCAACGGCCGTTGGCAGAGCCTCGCGCAGTTCCCTTTCCAGCAGCTGGGGCTGGCGGCGCTCCTGATCTTCCTCGTCATGGCCGCCACCAGCCACGACTTCTGGCTCGCCAACCTGAGCCCGCCGGTGTGGAAGCGGCTGCACATGGCGGTCTACGTCGGCTACGGCCTGGTGGTCCTCCACGTCGCCTTCGGGGCCCTGCAGGAAGAGCGCGATCCACTCCTCGCTGCCGCCCTGGCCGTGGGCTTCGTGCTGATCGCCGGGCTGCACCTCGCGGCGGGCTTCCGCGAGGCGAAGCAGGACCGCGAGCTCACCGCGGGACCCCTGGTGGATGGCTTCGTGCCGGTTTGCCGAGTCGACGAGATCCCCGAGAAGCGGGCTCGCGTCTTCACCCTCGGCGGCGAGCGAGTGGCCGTCTTTCGCTACGACGGCAAGGTCTCGGCGGTCTCGAACGTCTGCCGCCACCAGAACGGCCCCCTCGGCGAGGGCCTGATCGCCGACGGCTGCATCACCTGCCCGTGGCATGGCTTCCAGTACCGGCCCCACGACGGCGCCTCGCCGCCGCCCTTCACCGAGAAGGTCCCCACCTTCCGGGTGCGGCTCGAGGGCGGCCGCGTCCTCGTTCATCCGCACCCCAACCCGCCGGGCACGGCGGTCGAGCCGGCACCGATCGGCGGCGCGGCGAGCCTGGAGGGTGCTTGAGCGCCGCGCCCCCTGCCCAGCCGCCGCCCACGGAGTTCTACGTCGGCTACCAGCGCCGCGCTCCCCGCCGGCTCGCTCGCTTCCTGCACCGCCTGAGCTTCGCTCTGGTGGCCGGCGGTCTGGGCCTCGCCCTCTTCCTCACCCTGCATCAGCAGCCCGCCGGAGCCGGCAGCTACGACACCGCGCCGGCCCGTTTCGAGGGCTTGCTCACCAGCGATCCCTACCCCACTCTCTGGCTCGGTGCCGCGGGCTATGATCTGGTGGCTCCCGGCAAGCGGGGGCTCCAGCGCCTCGTCGCCCCCTTCGACGGTCACCGCGTCGAGCTCCACGCCGCGCTCATTCGGCGCGGCAGCCAGACCATGCTCGAGGTGGCGCCGGAGAGCCTCCGTGCGCTGGCTGGCGCGGTGCAGCCTCCCGGCGATGTGAACCTCGGAGCGGTGAGCGTCGTAGGTGAGATCGTTGACAGCAAGTGCTTTCTGGGAGTGATGAAACCCGGCCGCGGCAAGCTGCACCGCGACTGTGCCATACGCTGCATCAGCGGTGGCGCTCCCCCTGCCTTGCTGGTGGAAACGACGCAGGGAGAGGCCTTGCGCTTGCTGCTCGTCGACGCCGCCGGACGGGCCGTCAACGATCGGGTGCTCGCCTTCGTGGGCGAGCCGGTCGCCATCGACGGCGAGGCCCACCGCCGCGGCCAGCGACTCTTCTTGTGGGCCGATCCCAGCACCTATCACCGGCTGGAGTAGCACTGCGTCGAAGGCTTAGAATGGAACTCGGAACCCTCTCCACCGTGCAACCGAGCCTCTACCCACCTCATCCCGAGCGGGTGCCGCCCGGCATCGCCGAAGCGGGCCGTTACAAAGCGCGCTTCGCCCGCGGCCCGAGCGACCTCGATGCCATCCTCCGGCTGCGCTTCGAGGTCTTCAACCTCGAGCTGGGCGAAGGGCTGGACTCTTCCTTCGACACCGGCCGCGACGAGGACCCCTTCGACGAGACCTGCCATCACCTCCTCGTCGAGGACGCCCGTTCCGGCGCGGTGGTCGGCACCTATCGAATGCAGACCAACGAGATGGCCGCCGACCGCGGCTTCTACTCGGCGGGCGAGTTCGACCTCTCGCAGCTCCCGGCCGACGTCGTGGCGACCTCGGTCGAGATCGGTCGCGCCTGTATCAGCCGCGAGCACCGCAACCGGCAGATCCTCTTCCTGCTCTGGAAGGGGCTCGCCATGTACATGACGTGGAACCGCAAGCGCTACCTCTTCGGCTGTTGCTCGCTGACCAGCCAGGACGGCTGCGAAGGAGTGCGGGCCCTGCGCCACCTCGAGGCCAACGGCTACCTCCACCCAACCCTCACCGCCCCCCCTGTTCCCGGCCTCGGCTGTGACTGCACGACGGCGCTTCCTGCCGAGCCGGAGCCCTTCGATCTGCCGATTCTCTTCAAGACCTATCTGCGCTATGGTGCGCTGGTTTGTGGTCCCCCGGCGATCGACCGTGCTTTCAAGACCATCGACTTCCTGGTGCTCTTCGACATCCAGGGCATGGATGCGAAGACCTACAAGATGTATTTTGAGTGAGCTGCCGTCTACCGGGAGGAACCATGCAGGCGACCAGCATTCTGACGGCTGACAACATCCACTTCCTGCGCCAGGGCTTCGAGCTGCTCGACAGCCTCGATGATCAGCAGTTCACCGCCCGCCCGGCGATCGGCATCAGCCCCCTGGGCTCGCATCTGCGGCATTGCCTGGACTTCTACACGAGCTATCTGGGTGGCCTCGAGGCGCGGCGCATCGACTACGACGCCCGCGAGCGGGACGTCCGCCTGGAGAACGACCGGCAATACGCCATGGACGTCCTCCAGGCGACGATCGCCCGCCTCGAAGAGTGCGCCGGGCTGGACGAGGACCTTGAGCTGCGGGTGGCCACCGACCGCTCCCCCGGCGAGGTGGGCGAGCTGGCCTGGAGCCGGTCGAGCGTGCGGCGGGAGCTGCAGTTCCTGCGCAGCCACACCGTCCACCACTACGCGCTGATCAGCGTCGTGCTGAAGCTCCTCGGCCGGCCCCCGGGTGAGGACTTCGGCGTCGCACCATCAACGCTCGCCTACCGGCGCGAGCTGGCGACGGCCGGTTAGGGCAGGAGCTCCGCCTTGCCGCTCGCCTTGGCGCGGGCGAAGAGCTCGCTCATCGCCGCCTCGGCGCGGGTCGAGAGCGTCTCCATCTGCCTGCCGAGGGCCTCCTGCTGGCGGCCCAGCTCCTCCTGCTGACGGCCGAGCGGCTCCTGCTGGCGGCCGAGCTCCTCCATCTGGCGACCGAGCTCTTCCATCTGCTCGCCGAGCTCGTCCATGCGGCCGGTCAGCCGCTCCATCTCGTCGTCGATCGCCGCGCTGCGGGCGCTGTCGCGGTGCTCACCGCCGTCCCGCTCGAGGCGCATCTGCTCGCTCGCCAGCTCCTGGAGCCGGGTGCCGATCTTCCCTTGCTCGGCGCCGAGCTTGCCCTGTCGGGCGCCGATCTCACCTTGGCGGCCTCCCAGCTCGCCTTGCTGGCCCCCGAGATCGCCCTGGCGCCCACCCAGCTCTCCCATCTGCTCGCCGAGCTCGCCGACGGGCTTCCAGATGGCCATCGCCTCGTCGAGGATGGCGGCGTCCCGCACGACGTACTCGTGCCCGCCGTCCTGGAACCAGAGCAGGGGCTGGGTACCCTGGCGGAGCTTCTTCACCCGCTCGAGCTCCGCGAACGAACCATGCATGGACGCGGACTCGGCGTCCTTGAACAAGATCCAGGAAGGACCATCGTGGTGGCCGGCCGCCGCAGCGGTGCGGCTTGCAGACCTGGTCGGGGGCGCTTCGGGCCTCGCCGCCAGGGACACCGGCAGGAGGGCCACCAGCAGGGCCGGCGCCCACCACCAGCGGTGGGAGGATTGCGTCACTGTGGATCCGAGCATCTCGAGTCTCCGTTTGAGCGTTTGGGCCGTGGGGCGGGCCGCGGCGGCGGCGAGACCGGTCTCGCGCCGAGCCAACCCCCAGCGGAGGAGGAGAGTGCCGTAGTCGCGGGGCGCCGTCCCCAGGACCGTGAGCACACGGGCATCACAGGCCATCTCGCGGGCGAGCAGGTGCTCGCGGACCGCCAGACGGACGAGAGGGTGGAAGAAGAAGAGTCGCTGGGCCAGCTCGACGACGCCCGCCAACCAGAGGTCACGGTGGGCCAGGTGGGCGAGCTCGTGGCAGAGCACCATCGCCGGCTCGGCCGCTGGCGGGTCCGGCAGGCGGCCGGCTGGCAGCAGCACCGTCGGTCGGAAGAGTCCCGCCACCTGCGGCGAGCGCTCGGCGTCTGTCCAACGGAGGGCCGGTGGCCGCCGCAAGCCGAGGCGACGCGAGAGATCATGCCCCAGCCGCCGCCAGCGCGGGTCGCGCACGGGAAGGGCGACGCGGCGGCAGAGCCACAGCCGCCGGTGCTCGGCAACGCTCTGCCCCAGGCCAACAAAGACACCTCCCAACCAGAGCAGAACGAGGGCCTCTTTCCAGCTGAGGCCGGCCACGTGGGAATCCTCCGCCACCGGATCGCTCGGCACGAGCTCCCCACCGGCGGAGGGTGGGGCAACCAGGCCGGCGACCGGGAGGGCCGCGACCGCGGTGGCCCGGCCGCCCGCACCCGCCGGCAGCACCGACAGGGGCAGGCCTTGAAGCCCGGCGGCGCTGAGCAGCACCTTGAGGCAGACGAGCCACCAGATCCAGGCCCGGGCGCGTGCGGGAAGCGCCGGCACCCAACGGACGAGGGCCCCGGCAAGGCCGGCCAGCAGGGCGGCCTCGAGCGAGGCCCGGGCGAGAGCGCCGAGGAGCCCTGCGCCGAGCTCGTGGAGGAGGTCGACGAGGCTCATTCCCCGGCCTCCTTCTGCCGCTCGGCGAGGCGGGAGACGAGGGCCTGGAGCTCGGCGAGCTCGTCCTCCGAGACCTCTGCACGCTCGGCCAGATAGGCGACGACGGGCGAGAACGAGCCGCCGAGGGTCTTTTCGACGAACGTGGAGACGACACCGCGGAGCAACTCGGCCGCGCCGGCCGGAGAGGAATAGCGATAGATGCCGTCCGCCCGCTCGCGGCGCAGGTGCCCCTTCTTGCGCAGGCGCTCCATCATGGTGAGGACCGTCGACCGAGCCAACCCACGCTCCTGGCCGAACTCCTCGCTCGCCTCGCCGACGGAGGCCCCACCCCGTTCCGCCACGTAGCGCAGCAGGGCCAGCTCCTGGTCACCGATACTCGGTTGGCTCATCACCGCCTCCTGATCACTACCCGCAGCCGACGACCGGCTCATCCCAATGAACCGCCCGTGACTACAACTGTCGCCATGATACCCATGACTACAGATGTCGTCAAGAAGTTTTCTCGGGCTCACCCTTTTCCATCGCTGTCGCATCTTGGATAGGATCGAGTTCCCGATCCCAGTTGCCTGCCGATGACGAGACGACCTTCTCCCCTCGCCTGCGCTCTGCGCACGTTCATCGCGAGCCGTCGTGCCCTCGGCGTCCTCGCTGGCCTTGGCACGGCGTGGCTTGCCGGCTGCGGCGGTTCTGGCGAGCAAGTCCAGCGCGCCTTCGCGCTGTCACTGGTGGCTGAGGAGCGCTGTTTCGCCGCGGCCCAGGAGCTGGCGGAAGCCTGGGCCCGGCTGGCCGGCAACCCGGAGGTTAGCCGCGAGACCGACGAGCGGGGCAACCTCATTGAGCCCTTCCCCGCCCTCGCCGCCTCGCGGGTCGCCGATGCGCTCGCTGAGGGCCGGGCGCTTCTCGAGCTCGCCGGCGAGGCGCGGGAGCGGGCCGGCTCGACGGAGGCTGCGGCCCTCGCCGAGCTGGCCGAACCCCTCGGCGCGCTCTGCGCGCCACCGGAAGGCCAACTGCTGCGCGAGTACCAGCGCTCGGTCTTCGAGGCACGCCTCGAGATCGCCCGTGATCGCCGCCAGCTCGAAAAGGACCTCAACCTGCGCGCCGCCGACCTCGCCGCCTGGAAGGACCGCCTGGAGAGCGACTTCGCGGAAGCCAGCCGCCGGGCCGCTGAGCACCAGAGGGATGCCCTGGCGCGCCGCGAGGCCGAAGCCGAGGCCCGCCGGCAGTCGCTCGTCGAAGCTGACCGCTCGCAGCGCCAGCGCCAGGAGGAGGAAGAGACCTACCGGCGCGAGCTGGCCGCCTCGCGGGAGGCCGAGGAGGCCCGGCACGCGGCGACAGCCCGCAACGACGAGCCCCTGCCGCAGCTGCAGATGGCCCCCCCACCGCCGCCGCAGAGCATGGTCGACCCGGCGCTGGTCGCCTGGGCGGAGCGCTTCCCGCCGGCCGTCCAGCCGGTGATCGCGGTCTTCGGCAGCTACCGCAAGGCCCGCGCCGACCGCGGCCCACAACAGCTGACGGCGGTCTGCCAACGACTGGCCCAAGACGTCGCCCAGCTGCGCAGCCGCGACGATCTCGTGCCGCCTGATGCCGTGGCCGCCAACCACGAGAGGCGGGCGCTGAGCGAGCTGGGGCAGGCGAGCCGTGCCTGCCTGGACGGCGAGTTCGCCAAGGCCGACACTCTGCTCAACCGCGCCGAGGAGCGGCTGCACCTGCTCGAGGAGAGGATCCGCGGCCTGCTGCCGCCGGCTTGAGCCCCGGGAAGGCCCCTTCATGCTCCGCCACTCGCTGCCGCTTCTCCTGCTGTTGCCTGGGTGCTGGGCCGCCGGTTGCGGCGGTGGCGCCACGGCGGTCCAGCGCGCCGAGGTCGAGCGCGTCCTCGTTCGGCTCGACTACCGCGAGGCCGCTTGCAGCCGTCTCGCGCAGCAGATGTCCGACGCCTGGCTGATCGCCGACGCGCGCGCCGGTGATCCAGCGCAAAGCGCCTACCCGACGGCCGCGGCGAGCGATCTCGAGCTGACCCGCGCCTATGCGCGCGACAGCGAAAGGCCGCAACGCCTGCGCAGCCAGGTCAACGCCATCCGTCTCTACCTGAAGCCGCCCGGGTTCCAGGCCCTGCTCGACCTCTACTCCGCCGGCGAGCGCCTGTGCGGCCTGGTCGCGCGGCCCTCGGCGAGGAGCAACGCGCGGGCCTTCGACCGCGAGCGCCGTGAGATCGACAGCGAGTACGAGGAGCTGCGCCGGGCCCTCGGCCACTTCCTGCCGTTCGCGGCCGGTGAGCGCCGGAAGATCGCCGAGGAGCTGGAGCTCGAGGAGCTCGACCTCGTGGACGAGTGAGGGGCGCCTCGGGAGGAGAGGCAAGAGAGCAGAAAGCGGAGGCACGATGAAGGTCCAACACTACGACCACCACCGGTTCGCCCTGCTGGGTGCGGCCCTCTGCCTTCAGCTCGCCTGCGGCGGCGGCGCTCCGCACCTCGACTTCGCCGGCTCGGAGCCGGCCACGCCCATCCCGGGGCGAGGACGCCCGGAGCACCAGCGCTTCCAGCTGCTGTCGCAGAGCACCCATACCTTCGAGCTGCGCTGCGAACCACCGCGCGGCGTCGTCGACGCCCTGAACGACGGCTCGCTCGACTCCGAGGGCGTCGAGCTCGAGCTGGCGAGCAACCCCTGCGAGAAGCGCGGGCTGGCCCTCGACGTGGTGGCGAGCGGCGCCGAGGCCCGGCGGTTTCCCGTCTGGTGGGTCGTCGAGCCGAACGGCGACGAACGCCTGGTCGAGCTCAGCGTCGACAGCCGTGCCGCGGAGACAGCGGGCAAGCTCAGCGAGTCCGAGGTGGCCCGGCGCCTGGGCCTCGAGATCCCCAGCGAGATCGTCACCTGCTACGAAGGCGAGGAGGACTGCCAGCCCACGCCGGAGGGACCGCGGCTCGACCGCCGGCAGGCGCGTTCGTGGTCCCTCTGGGCCAAGGTGGCGGTGGCGGTGGCGGAGGGCGCCAACCTCGGGACCGGCTGCGAGATCGGCCTCGAGATGGACCCCAAGATGCAGCAGGCGGTCGCCAAGCTGGCGATCTTCCCGGCCGACGAGGCCGACGAATGGGTGGTGGAAGCTCCCGACGGCGTCCTCTGCACCGGTACGGGCAATTACCGAGGCTTCTTGCGCGGCAGGTAGATCGCCTGATGAGCCCCCTTCTCGCCTTCTTCCTCAGCCTCGTCCTGCTGCTGGTCGCGGCCCGCTTCTTCACCCAGGCAGCGGAGAACATCGGTCTCGCCTTCGGCATGTCGCCCTTCGCCGTCGGGGTGCTGATCGTCGCCCTCGGCACCTCGTTGCCGGAGCTCCTCGCCGGCATCGTGGCGGTCGGCCGCGGCAGCTCGGAGATCGTCGCCGGCAACGTGCTCGGCGCCAGCACCTCGAACCTCCTCTTCATCCTCGGCGCCGTGGCGGTCGCCGCCGGTCGCAAGATCGACCTCGGCCATCGCTACCTCTACATCGATCTCCACTTCCTCGTCGGCTCGGCCTTCGTGCTCACGATCGCCATGTGGGGGGGCAAGATCGGCCGCCTGGAGGGCTTGCTGTTGCTGGCCGTCTACGGCGTCTACACCGTCTACCTGCTCAAGGACGGCAAGAACGACAGCGAGGTGGGCCCCCTGCTCGCGCCGGAGAAGGCGCGGGAGCCACGGCCCTGGCTGGGCTCGCTCGCGGTCCTCGCCGTCAGCGGCGTCGGCCTCGGGTTGGGCGCCCGCTGGACGATCACCGCGCTCGAGGACCTGGCCAACACCTGGGGGGTGCCGAAGGCCGTCATCTCGCTGACCGTGCTCTCCCTCGGCACCACGCTGCCGGAGCTGGCGGTGAGTGTGATCGCCGCTCGCCGCGGTCAGGCGGCGATGGCCGTGGGCAACATCCTCGGTTCCTGCGTCTTCAACAGCCTGGTGGTGGCTGGCACGGCGGCGGCCGTGGGAGGCGTCGAGGTGCCGGCGAGCCTCCTCGGCTTCGCCCTGCCGTTCTACCTGGCGGCGAGCCTGCTCTTCTACCTCCTCACCCAAGACCGCAACGTCTCGCGCTGGGAGGGGCTGCTCTTTCTCTGTATCTACGTCCTCTTCCTCGGCGAGGTCTCCGGCCTGCTCTGAGAGCGGCCAGGGCTGGCGAGGTGCTTGCACCAGCGCCCCGCAGCAGCCCAACGCTCAAGGAGGAGGCCACCATGTCCATCCGCCTCGGCACCAGTGGCAGCGCCCGCAGCGACATCAACGTCACGCCCTTCATCGACATCGCGCTCGTCCTCCTGATCCTCTTCATGGTGATGATGCCGTTGGCCGACCGCGGCTATGCGGTCACCACGGCGGCGGCACGGCCGACCTCGGGGCAGCGCTCGCAGCCGCTGGAAATCGAGCTCCGCAGAGACGGCCAGGTGACTCTCGGCGGCATCCTCGTGCCGGCGGCCAGGCTGCCCGCCGCACTCGCCAGCGCGCTGGCGGGAATCGAGGAGCGGCGGGCCCGCCTGCGGATCGCGGACGAGCGGCCCTATACCGAGGTCACGGACCTTCTCGACCTCATCCGGCGCAGCGGCACCAGCCGCATCAGCCTCGACCTGGGGCAGAGTGCCGAGCGGCGGCCTTGACGAGCTGGCGTGGCTTTCTTCGCACGCGAGTTGGACGCTGGCAACGAATTGGCCCTGTGCCACAATCCGCGGCATGAGCCCTCGCCCGCTGGCCCTCGCCCTCGTCCTGCTCACAAGCTCGGCCCTCGCGGCGGGCGACGAGGCGCCAGAGACGAAGCCGGCGCCCGATCCGAAGGTCGCCGCGCTCACCGCCGAGGGCGCGTCTCTCCTCGCTGCCGGCAACGCCAAGAAGGCAAGGGAGAGCTTCCGCCAAGCCGACGAGCGGGCTGACGGTCGCTCGCCGGCCGCGCTCGCCGGCTGGCTGCGGGCGGACCTCGCCCTCGGCCGCTTCGAGGAGGCGGCGCGGGTGGTCCGCAGCCTCACCGACCTCGGCCGCGAGCCGGCCGGCGAAAGCGTGGAGCCAGGTACGTTCGAGGCCCTCGCCAGCGACTTCCGCGGTGCCTTGGCCGCCCATCCCGAAGCCAAGCTCGATCTGCTGTGGGGGCTCTTCGACCTTCTCGCCAGCCTCGGCCAGGCTGACGAGATCGCCCGCCTCGCCGGCGAGCACCTGGCCCGCGAGGACGCCGCGGCGCGGGCCACGATCTGCGCCGTCGAGAGTCGGCCCTCGTTCACCGGCAAGGTCGGGGCGCTCGCCATCGGCAAGGCGCTCAATGAAAAGCTGCAGGCGGCCGGTTGGCCGGGGCCCTGGCTCGCGGTGGCAGGCATCCAGCGGCCCGCGCGCCGCCATCAGGCCTTCGCCGAGGGTGGTGAGCACCCGCAGCGGGTGATCGCCGTGGTCAACACCCGCGGCTTCCTGGAGGCCGCACGGGCGGTGGGCCGCGAGGAGCCCAAGCGCGGCTTGCTCACCAAGAGCGGCCTCAGCGGCTCGTTCTACGATCCCGGCTCCCTCGGCGGCCGGCGGGTGGCCGTCTGCATCCCGTTCGCGATCCAGACGACACCGCCCAAGAAGGTCGATCGCCTCGCTCGCGGCGCCGCCGCCGACAGCAAGTCCGAGCTGACCAACGCCCGGCTGTTGCACGCCGATGAGGAGGCCTTCGCCGCCCTCGCCGCCGCGGACAACGCGGCGGCCGCCCTCAAGGCCCTCACCGACCGCCACCTCGCCGGGGCCACCGGGAACCGCCGGGCCGCCGTTTGCGCCCTCGCCGGCCGCCCCTTCGCCGGCGAGCTCAACGCCGCGCTCGTCGCCCAGGGCTGGCAGGGGCCGTTCTTCGAGGGCCCGCCCATCCTCTCCCCTCGCCGGCTCACTGGCGAGGCACCCGCGTTCTCCGCCGAGGCCCAGGCGGCGCACATCGGCGGCACGATCCGCTTGCTGACCCTGGTCGACGAGCAGGGGCGTGCGCAGGTGGTCGCCGTGGTGCAGGAGCTGCCGGCCGGGATGACCGAAGCGGCGATCAAGGCCGTGAACTCCTGGACCTACGAGCCCGCCCGCAGCGCCGGCGAGCCGGTGGCCTTTTGCGCCGTGCTGTCCGCGGACTTCCAGCTCTAGGGAGCGACCCAGCAAAACATCTGCATGCGGCTATACTTCGTGCCTCTTCGGAAGGAGGCAACGATGCGCCAGCTTTGCGCCGGAGTCGCCCTCGGGCCGCTGGTCCTCGCCCTGCTCGCCCCCTCGCCGGCCCGCGGGCAGGAGCTGATCTTCCGCGACGGCTTCGAGGGTGGCGACACCTGCCGCTGGTCGAACGCCCCGCCGAGCTGCCAGCCGGCGATCGTCTTCGTCTCGCGGCAGATCCCCGACCGCGGCTCGATCTACTGGAACGAGCCGCGGGACATGCCCGGCGTCGGCGAGCACTCGCGCTTCCGGGTGGCGGCGCCGGGCAAGCTCCTCGTCCGCGAGGCAGACGGCACGCTGCGCACCCTCGTCGACGGTGCCAACCCCACGGCCACCTCGCTCTTCCTGATCGACATCAACGCCCCGGACGTCTCCTGGGACGGCAGTGAGATCGTTTTCGCCGGCCTGCCGGCCGGCAGCTACGACCTCGGCCCCAACAACGACCCCGGCGCCTGGCGGATCTACGCCATCACCGCCGACGGCACGAACCTGCGCCAGCTGACCTTCACCGACCAGGACGGCCTCGACTTCACACAGTTCGGCGGCGCCGGCCCCGGCCTGCGCCCCTACGACGACACCGACCCCGCCTGGCTGCCGGATGGCCGCATCGTCTTCTCCTCCACCCGCTGGCCGTCGCGCGCCCACTACAGCGGCGTGCGCACCTCGAACCTCTACGTGGTCAACGCCGGCGGCGCCGACCTCCATCGCATCACCGCCGAGCGCAACGGCGCCGACCGGCCGCTGATCGACCCCCTGACCGGCAAGATCGTCTACGCCCGCTGGTGGCGCAACCACCGCTTCGCCCTCGACAACATGACCACCGTGCCGGACCCCAACGGCGGCTTCGTGCAAAAGGACGGTCTCACCGTCGACCGCGCGAACCATGTCGGCGGCGCCGACAACCTGTGGCGCAACCACTGGCAGATCGCCACCATCAACCCGGACGGCACCGGCCTCGCCCAGTGGGCCGGCCACTTGCGGAGCGAGAACGACAACCACTTCTACGGTGGTGCCTTCACCCCCGAGGGCGACCTGATCGCCAACTTCTTCCCCATGCACAACATGACCGAAGCGGCCGGCTTCGGCGGACTGCGCCGCTACCACCGCGGCGCCGGGCCCTACGAGCCGATCCTCGGCATCACTGCCGTGGGCACCAACTACGTCCATCCCACCAACCCCACCTCCTACGGCATCCTGGTGGGGAGCTACGCCGGTGAGCCCGCCGTGCTGCCCGACGGCCGCCTGCTCTTCTCCTGGGCCCCGGACCACCTGCAGGACTACGGTCTCTACACCGCCAACCCGGACGGCTCCGGCCTCACCCTGCTCTACGACGCACCCGGTACGACCGAGCTGCGAGCCCGCGTGCTGCGCGCCCACCCGCGGCCGCCGATCCGCCCCGACGTGGTGGCCGGCACGCCGAGCCTGCTGCCGCCGACCGCCGCCGGCCCCTACGACGTGGACGGCAACTTCACCTTCGACGCCTGGAACGTCTACTTCAACGCCCCGGTGGACTTCGACATCGTCGACGCACCGCCCGTGGGCTCGGCGGCCTCGATCCGCTTCTTCATCGACCACCAGCGCACCAGCCCCGGCTCTTTCCCCAACCTCGACTGGCCCATCCTGCTCGGCGAACGGCCCGTGGCGGCGGACGGCTCGGTGATCGAGCTGGCGCCGGCCCACGTGCCCCTCTTCGAGCAGCTGCGCTCGCCGGCCGGCACCGTGCCGCTCACCCGTCCGAGCGGTGCCGCCCACGTCGCCGGCCTCAACTTCGGCCGCGCCGGCAGCATCGCCGCCTGCGTCGGCTGCCACGCTGGCCACACCTTGATCCCCTTGCCACCCAACCGCGAGGTCGCCAAGTGGAGCAACCTGGCGCCAGGGGCGAGTGTCACCGTCTCCTCGAGCCGGGACCCGGCGCAGGACCGCGGGGTGATCGATCGCCGGGTGATGAAGGGCGAGATCTGGCGCTACTGGAACAGTGCCCCCGGCGAGCCGGCGAACGGCCAGTGGGTGCGCCTCAGCTTCCCCGTGCCCGTCCGCGTGCGCACCGTGCGGCTCTTCAACCCCCGCTTTGGCGACGAGGCCAACTCCACCCTCCAGGTCCACGCCGCCACCGTCCGCCTCTTCGCCGACCCCGGCGCCACCCAGCAGATCGCCAGCCAGTCGATCACCCAGGACCTCGCCGTCACCGGCACCGATGTCCCCTTCGCCGACCTCCTCGCCCGCGCCGTCGAGGTCGAGGTCGACGCCATCACCGGCACCTTCTACGGCATCCCCCTCGCCAGCCTTGCCGAGGTGGAGGTGGTGGGAAGGGGGGAGTAGGAGGGAAAGGCTAGAGCGGCTCCACGGCGTCGAGGTCGGACGCGGTCACGATGGGCAGGACGCAGCGGAGCCCAATCCGCCAGCGGTCGACACTCGCCACAGGCGCCACCACGAGGTCACTCCAGGCCCGGTCCTCGAAGGGGTTTTCGAGCAGGACATAGTGCGGGCTCTCCGCTCGCGCATGCATGGAGCTCCACGCCGCGACGGGATCGCCCGCGAGGGCAGCGAAGCCCGGTTCGTCGGCAAGCAGCCAATCCACGATACCGGCGTTGTGGCGCGCGCAGAGAGCCACCAGCTGAGGCAAGTGCTTCTGTTCAAGCGCAAAGAACTTCCGCTGCTCCTCCTGGAGGATCTTCAGCAACTCTTGGAGCTGAGAGAGCGAGAGCTTGGGCACAGCGGCCAAGATCCTCTTCTTCTCTTCGAGGGTCAGCGAGATGCTACCGGCGAGCTTGACCGCCAGCTCGCGCGCCTGCGGGGCTGTGAAACCAACGGCGTTGGCGCTGAGGGGAGCAACGACTTTGTGCTCGAAGGCCTCACGCAAGGTGCCGGCCTCGCCAAGCCAGCCGCCCGCCATCAGGTGCTCCACGCGCTCGACGCTCGCTGCTGGCGGGCCGTGGAGCAACCAGCCCACGAACTGCGCCTGCTCCTGGAAAGTCACGGCGCGTTCTCCTTGGCCGTCCTCGCCGTCGAGGGCCGCACACGCTGCGGCCATCTCCTCCGGTGAGGACATCGCCAGCCTGCGGATCGCCGCCAACCGCACTTCCAAGGAGCGGCTGGAGAACACCTCGTTGCCGGCCAGCCGGAGGAACGCCGGCGAAGGCTCCTCCTCCATCGCGGCCAGCTCGGGCACTTTGCGCGACAATGCCTGCCAGGTCTGAGGGTTCGCTCGTAACCAGCGACCGCTAGCGAGCTCTTCGAGTTCCGCGGCCGAGGGCCGTCCCGGAGACCCGTCTGAGATCGGCCGCCGCTGCCCGGTGAGGATCGGCTGCTCCGTCCAAGAATGCCCTTGGATGGAATGCTCGATGCGCGTGAGCATCCGCAGCCGAGCCGTCGGCCAGTCCCTCCAGGTCTCGGGCGCGTGCCCCGCCGCCAGCTGCCACTTGGCGGCGTACCACTCGAAGGCATTGGGTAAGGCCTTGCCAGCCCAACGCGAGTAGGCCGCCGCGGTTGCAAAGCTGAGCACGGCTGCGGCTTGCCGCTCTTCGCTGCCTTGGTGGTCGCCCACCGGCTCCGCAAGAAACGTCGAGAGCTCCGTTGTCGAGACCGGCGCCTCGTCGATGTAGAACGGGTACATCCAGGTCTCGCCGCCATGCGGGCCCGTCTGGAGTCCCGCCCGCACGAGCCGCATGGTCTTTCCGTCCTTCTTGCAGACGACCCGTTCCGGCAGCTCCCCGCGCCTGGAGGGCAGCCAGGGGCGATAGTCCGGGGGGGCCTGGTCCTGAGGAGGGAGCGCGTCCCGAAGGTTCTCGAACACCGGCTCCGCACGATCGAGCTCCCGCACGGCCTGGCTGGCGAGTACCGCGGCCTCCACCGGCACGAGGCCCTGCTGTCGTTGAAAGGCCTTCCTTGCTTGCACCAGTGCCTTGGTCGCCGCGTGTGGGTTCGGCCGTTGGGAGCTGGAGTTGACCAGGGCCTGGACCAAGAGCAGCCACCCCAGAAGGTCGTTGCGCCCCCAGCGCTGCGCCCTGATTTCCGCCTCTCTGAGCCCCTGCTCGACGGCAGCGAGGGTCGCCGAGTCACCCGACCCTACGAGGCCGCGTGCGGCCAAGGCCCGGACCTCCCAGTTCAGGCTCAGGTAGGCGCGATTGCGGTGGAGGCCCTCAGCAGCTAGAGACAGGTTCTCCTCCGCAATCTCGAGGGCACGCCGCCAGTTCCTCTCCCGCACGGCTCGGCACCAGAGGTGGGCACCGAGCTCGAGCCGAATCGCCGTCCCCCGAATCCCCGCCTTGCGGGCGAGCGCGAGGATGCTGTCGACCCTTTCCTCCAGCTCTGATTCCGTACCTGGAGAGAGCCAGTCGCGTTGGAAGGCCAGCTCAAGACGAATCTCGATGTGCCTCTCCGGGGAGACGTAGACGAAGTCCCTCGCCTCGCTCTCACTCCGCCGACAGGCCAGGTTGTACAGCTCCTCAGCCTTCTGAATTGCATCCTCCGCGTGCCGATGGAGACACTCTAGGGTAAGCCAGTTCTCGAGATCGATCGTCGAGTTCGTCAGGAAGTTCCTGGAAGACGAGAGGCCCAGCTGAAGGGCTCCAGGGCCTTCACCGCCAGCGGCGTCGAGGTCTCGGACCAGCCGTTCGGCCGTGGCATAGTTCCACAGCGCCACATCCGAGGCACAGAGCTCCCGCAGCAGCAAGGAGGTTCGGCGACTCGCCGCCTCAGGTTCATCTTCCAAGGAGTCGCCATTCAGGTAGGCCCTACTCCATGAGTAGGACGCGGCACTCCAGGGGAAGGGTTCCTGCGCGAGGATCTCGACCCCCGCCTTGATCATCTCCATTCCCTCGGCCCGCTCCATCCTGTCGAGCAACTCCCCCAACTCACAGAGGATGCGGCCTTCGGGCACCGAGAGCTGTTCATCGCGGGCAAGGCCGAGGGCACCCTCGAGGAGCTGACGAGCCAGCTCCCACTCTCCCAACTTGCCCCGAACATGGAAGGTGCCCTCGACGATCCTCGAACACGCCTGTTTCGCCAGCTCCGGCTTCCCCCTGAGGCGAGGTAGAAGATCCAGAAGGGAGGTCGAGCTCTCTGGCGAAGGTGACAAGACGGCCAGCGCGCAGCGGAAAATCATCTCGAGCGACGGGCCGCTCACGCCGCCGTCTCGCTCCCCTGGCTCTCCCGGCACGGCCTTGGCCCTCTCCTCGAACGAGAACTCGCGAACCAGGGGGTGGATCCGAAACGCCTTGGAGGCCTCATCGACCTCCACCAACGAGACCGCGACCAGCGCGTCGAGCGCCGCCCCGAGGGCCTTGGGGTCCGCTCCCAGCAGCTCGAGTCGAGTGAGCCACGAAGGCGGTTCGGGCGCCTCTCCCGGTGGAGGCGGGGGAGCCATTGCTGCCTGCGGTACCAGTTCAGCGGGAGGCGACGGATCGAGAATGCCTGCGAGCGGGTTGCGCTCGGGCGCCTCCGGCTCGGCTGCGTCCGGCGTCGGAGAACCTGGCTGCGAGAGAGGTCTGGCGGTCAGAAAGCCCTGCATCCTGTGGAGAGAGACCGCCCTCGGCAAGGCCGACGAGATCGTAGCGAGATGAACCTGCTCGACACCGAGGGCCGCGACGTAGGGCAGTAGGAGCCTCGCGTCGTCGCCAGCCTCGGGATACATTCCGGGCAGGTCCGTGAAGAGCCACTCGAACGTCGAGTAGATCGTTCCATGGAGACTCTCTCCCGCCCTTCCCTTCTCCAGCTCTCGCCCCGCGGGAATCGCGGCCAGGCCGCGTGCCTGGATCTCTTCGCGAATGCGTGCGAAGGGGCGCTCGACCAAGCGATCGAGCGCCCGTCGCTGGACGAATCCCGAGAGAACCAGCCGGATGCCCAGCGGGTGCCCACCGAGGAACCGACAAAGCTCTCGCAGGTCCTCCCGATCCACGTCGCCCAGCCGATCATGGCGACCTCCGTCGTAGGTGTTCAGGTAGAGCCGACAGAGCTCGGCCGCCTCCTCGTCGGACATCGAGTCGATCCGGTGGTAGCGAATGATGTCGCGGCACTCCTCGGTGCGAGAGGTGAGCAGCACTGGCACCGAGGACACCGCCTCCAGGAGCAGGGGCAGATTGGGAAACCTCTCGGCATTGTCCAGTACCACCAGGGTTCGGCGCGGCCCGAGAGCCACCTCCGAGAACAGAAACCTCAGGCCAAGCACCTTCTGCTCGGAGTGAAGTCCTTCGAGAAAGCGCAGACGGTAGGCCGCGGCCAGCAGGTCCAGGGCCTCCGTCGTCCCCTGGTTCAGCAGCCCTACCCAGACGACGTCCCAGCCTTCCAGGCTCACCAGCTCCTGGCAGATCTTCATCGCCAGGAAGCTCTTGCCGACGCCCCCGATGCCCACCAAGCCGCTGATGCCGGCCTTGCCACCTGCTTTGACAGCTTCGACCACGCCGGCCTTGATGTTCCGATCGACGAAGACGCGGTCGAGGAGGTAATGGGTCGGTGGCGGCTCGGGTTTGAGCTCCGCCGCAGCGGGCCAGGCGACGAACCACTCGGCGGGAGAGAAGAGGCCTTGCCTCTCGGCGCGGGCCTCGACCCGGCGGAGGAGCTGCGCAACCTGCTCCTGGTCATCTGCCACCGGGACCGCCTCTGCGGCGGGGGGAGAGAAGGGCTGTTGCTGACCACCGAGGGAACCCAGCAAGGCATCGAGGAAGGCACAGACCCAAGCTTCCATCGCCGCCCCCTGGGCAGCGAGCGGGACGGGAGTGATGCCGTGTTGGCGCGATAGGTTGAAAGCGTTGGCGGCACTGGGCCGAGGAAGGAGGGCGTAGATCCGACAGCCAGGATCGCCGCCCTCCATGGCTCGTTGCAGATAGGTCAGGACGTTCAAGTCGCCGAAGGAGTAGCCGAGGCACAGCAGAGTCGTGTCCGCCTTGAACTGAACCAGGAGCCGCTCGAAGACGTTGCGGGCTGCACGCTCAAAGGTCCGATAGTCGTCGAGGGTGACGATCACTTGGTCGAGCTGGCCGGGGATCGTCCCGTGCAGGAAGACCACGTGCCGGCGGTCACCGCTCGCCGGAGCCGGGCTGTAGACGATCGTCTCGTTGTTGAGGGACTCGACCAGTCCCGTCTGGCACAGGCATTGGACGAGAAGCTGGTCCCAGTTCGTCGTGTAGTAGTTGGCTACCGGGAGACGCGCCAAGAGCGGATAGACCTCGCCAAAAGGGGACCGAGGCTCTGCTTTCGGCGCGTAGAGCAGGTGCTGGATCAGATCGATGAGCTGCTTCTTGGCCGCCCGCCGATCGTTGACCCGTTGGTGAATCCTGTCAACGTAGAGGCTGGCCAGGGCAGCCGTATCGTCCAGTCCCGGGTTCTCCTTCTTGAGCTCTTGCTGGAGACGACGACCTATCTCGCTCCACAGCGGCAGGCCCGCCGAGGCTGAGGCCCCGGCCCCGACGAGGATGGCAAGGCGGCCACGGTCGCATCGCTGCGCCAGGTAGGGAATGAGCTTCTCGGGCGCCACTTCTCCGGTCTGTGGGTTGGGCTCGGGAGGGCTCAACTCGGTGCCGATTCCCCAAAGGAGCTCCCCAACGGGTCGCGCGATGGACTCATCCAGAGGTCTACTCATTCAAATAGCCCTATCGTCAGTACGCAGAGTCTTCTTTAGGTGAAATGGTAACGCACTCGCGGCTCACTTGGGGCCTCGGCCCAGGCCAGCAGCGAGACCGGAGCCGACATCAAGGAGTGGCCCCGACGGTCCCTCCCCTTCGCCAGCCTGGCCGAGGTGGAGGTGATGGGAAGGGGGGAGTAGAAGGGAAGGTCGATCGGGGGGAACAAAAAGGCCTCCCCGGGTGGGGAGGCGTTGAAACACCAGAAGGAGGTCGCTCGTTCCACCACGCCCCCGGCCCGAAGGCCGGGAGCGAGAGGAGCCTAGTGGGGGGCCGTGATCAGAAGGCGACGCTCATGGTCACGGCGAAGAGGTTCGCCTGGTAGTCACCGTTGTTGCCGTTCAGGATGAGAGCACCAGGCAGGTAGTTGACGAGGCCCTCGGTGATGAAGCTGTCGGCCGAGTAGTCCTCGTAGAGGTACCAGATGCCAACCTTGGTGTTGCCGGTGATGGCGTAGTCCACCTTGACCTTGGCAGTGGTGAGCTTGAAGTCCTCGTAGTTGCCGATGTCCTGGGCCGCCGTGCGGGCCGGCAGGCCAGCGCCCGGCGAAGCGAGCGGCAAGCCACCCGGGAAGGCCGTGAAGTCCGCCGAGCCGTCCGACTTGATGTAGCTGCCGGAGAGGTCGAAGGTCCACTTGTCGGCCTTCTTGGTCCAGCCGAGACCGAAGGTGTCGTTGGCCTCGTCGAAGGTCACGAACCAGCTGTCGATGGTACGGGTGGACGGCGTGGCGCCGGACTGGCGGTCGGCCTGGTCCACGGTGCGGTCGGAGATGTGACCAAACACGTAGAAGGTGTTGGTCTCGTCCGGCGTCCAGGCGAGGTCGATGCTGTACTGGGTGACCTCATCGCCGGTGAGGCCGAACTCGCTGTCCGGGTAGTCGTCGTTGCGCGAGGTGACGCCGACCGACATGTTGAAGGCCTCGCTGAACAGGAACTGGGCCATCAGGCTGTAGGCGGTGTACTCGCGGGCCGCTTGCGCATACTTGCGCAGGGTCGGCTGGTTGTTGACGCCCTCGGGCTCGACGAAGGTGGCCTCCTGGGCCTCGGGCTCGTAACCGTCGATGGAGCGGTCACCGCGCTCGATGCTCGCCCGCAGGGTGGTGATCTGGCCGAGCTTCCAGTCGAGGCTGGCCTTGATCACGTCCTCGTCCGAGCTCTTGACCTCGCGGAACTCACGGTCCCAGCTCTTCAAGGTGTAGGAGAGCGAGAGGTTGGCGTTGTCCGTGAAGTCCCAACCCAGCTCGGCACCGAGATCCTGGCTGGTGTAAGCGTAGGGCACGGTGATGCGTGCGATCTCCTCCCAGACGGCGTGGTAACGCACGTAGCCGGGGAACTCGATGCGCGGCGACTTGTTGTTGTAGTCGTAGTAGCGGGCACGGAAGGTCAGCGACCAGTCGTCCCCGAAGCGGGTGCCGAGGTCGCCGTTGAAGTTGAGGACGTCCACTTTGCGGTCGGCCGTGCGGGCCGGCAGGTTGGCGGGGTTCGTCGGATCGAAGAGACTGCCGTCGAAGTTCTCGCCATGGATCGCCGTGTTGGTGGTGTAGGCGAGCAGCGAGTCGTCCTGCTTCATCTTGCTGTACTGCAGGTTGCCACCCGCGAACCAGTTGCCACCGAGACGCCAGCGGCCGGAGGCGAAGAGGCTCGCCATGTCGTTGTCCGGCGCCAAGTCGGCCACACCCACGGCAGCGCCACCGATCGAGCCCGAGCCCGGCGACGAGTAAGCGCCGGAGTCTGTCGCGTCGGTGAGGCGGAAGGGGTTGTCCCAGTAGAGGGTCGAGATGTTGTTCTCGAACTTCGAGTAGCGATAGCCGAAGCTCAGCGCACCGGTCTTCGAGCCGTAGGTGCCGACCACGCCCACCTGGGTGGTGTCGTAGTCGATCGGCTCGGGCAGCTCGGTGACGTTGTTGAAGCCGAACGACGAGCCGTAGGGCCGCGTGCCGTTGCGGTTCTCGTGGAAGTACTCGAAGTTCCACGACAGCTTGTGGCTCTTCGCCAGCTCAACGACAGCGGTGGTGCGGTCGCGCTGCAGGCCGACGTCGACGAACCGCGAAGCGGCCACGTAGGGGCTGATCAGGTTGTTCAGGAAGTCGTAGGTGATCCCCGCCCGGTTGGTGTTGAACTGGTTGGTGATCGCCCCCTGCAGGGCCCCTTGCACGCCATCCGCGAGCGAGTAGACGCCCGGAGCGGTGCGGGTCCACAACAGGTGAGAGTCGTAGCCGAAGTTGTGCGGGATCTTGTTGTAGTCGAGCTTCAGGCTGTACTTGCCGGCGAGGCCGTACTCGAAACCGTAGCGGGCGTCGTTGCGCAGCACGTGCTTGCCGTGGAAGCTGAGGTAGCGGTTGCCGTCCTCGCTCACCCCTTCGAGGTAGAGCTTGGGGATGACGAAGCCGCTGCCGAGGTCGCGATACTCCTCGAACTTGGCGGAGTTGTTGTCGACATCCGTCTCGAGCACGCCGAAGGTCAGCGGCTCAAGGCTGAGCTTGAAGCCTCCCCCTCCCTCGGCGGCGGCGGGGAGTGAGGCGCCGGCGACGAGGAGCGAGCCGGCGAGGATCAAGCTAGAGATGATCCTGTTACGCATGGCTGTCTCCTAGTACCCGAGGTACGGGCTCGACGGGTGGTTGCTGCCGTGGATCGCGGCGTGGCAGTCCAGGCAGGCACGGTTGAACAAGCGGTTGCTGGCCAGCGGGTTCGGCGCCTGGTCGTTCTCGAGGGTCGGCGCGCGCAGGCCGTCATACAGCGTGCCAGGGTGACGGGTGTTCGAGTGGCACTGTTGGCAGATGAACGGCACCGTGGTGCGCTGCAGCTTGATGTGGTTGGAGCCGTGCGGCGTGTGGCAGTTGAGGCAGTTCTCGCGCACCGGCGGGTGCTCCCAGAGGAACGGGCCACGCTTCTCGGTGTGGCACTCGTAGCACTGGTCGTTCACCGAGGCCGCGCGGATCATCTTCGGGGTCACCGAGCCGTGCGGGTTGTGGCAGTCGCTGCAGGAGATCTTGCCCTCGCGGATCGGGTGGTGGGAGTTCTTCCACGTCTCCGCCCGCACGTCCTTGTGGCAGGTGTAGCACTGCTGGGGTTCCGTGGCGGCCTTGAGCTGCGCCGTCTCGGAGTGGAACGAATGCACGCTGTGGCAGTCCGTGCAGGCGAGGCCACGCGTCTCGTGGTGGCTGCCCTGCCAGAACTGCTGCTCGCCACGGTTGTGGCACTGCGTGCAGATGGCGTTCAGCTCGGCATTAGTCTTGCCCTTGAGCGTCGGCCGATTCTCGACGATGTCGGGGTCCTCGACGTGCACGCTGGCGGGACCGTGGCAGGTCTCGCAGCCGTGCTCGGACAGGGCGGCGAAGCCCGCCTTGCCATGTTGCGTCATCGCCAGCCCGGCCGCTACCTCCTCATGGCAGGCGACACAGGTCTCCTGGCCCACGTAGGTCTTGTCGAGCGCAGGCCCCGGCGATGTGCCCCCTTGGGGCGACCCTGCTACCGGCAACGTCCAAGCCACGACTGCGAAGGCCAGGACGGTCAGGAGCAGGAGCCAAGTTGACCTGGATCTCATCACCTCGCACCTCCTTCTGGAGCCCCTCACGGGCTCTCTCTGCGGATCCTGCGGGGATTCCATCAGCCGCCTCCTGGCGGCCAGATACCCGCGGGGAGAGAGATCATGGCCGTCCGAGGGTAGGCCGGCACCCACCCCAAGGGATGGGGGCCACCACCCGAGCCCACTAGCGCCTCGCGCGCCCGAACCGGTAGAGTGAATTCACTCGTTCCCAGAAGGAGGAACCTCGATGAACTCGCAGATGAAACGGCTCTTCGCTTTCACCGCCACTCTCGGCCTGCTGGCCCTCTTCGCCCTCTGGCAGCAGCCTGCCGCCGCCGGCCCGGACGGCAAGGCGCTGTTCCTGGCCCAGAAGTGCAACCTCTGCCATTCGGTCTCGACGCAAGAGATCACCGCGACCACGTCGTCCGAGAAGATGAAGGGCCCGGACCTCGTCAACCTCGACAAGACGGACGCCGCCTGGCTCGCCAAGTTCCTCACCAAGCAGGAGAAGAAGGACGGCAAGGCGCACCCCAAGGAGTTCAAGGGCAGCGAGGAAGAGCTCAAGGCCCTGGTCGCCTGGATCCAGGCTCAGAAGAAGTAACCCTGTTCTGACCCGAGGCGCTGAGCCTCGTCCGCCCGGGTGCTGGCTGCCCTCGCGCCGGCTCCCGGGCTCTTTGCATTCCAACCGCTTGTCAACCGACTGATGGGAGGGCCGGCGATGCAGTCGATCCGAGCGTTCCTGATCTCCGTCACCCGCGACCCGGTGAGCCTCGCCGGTGCCGCGATCACCACCGCCAGCGCGGTCATCATCGCCAGCCTCTTCGCCCTCGAGCTGGTCGGCTTCGCCGGCTCGCCCTACATCGGCATCCTCGCCTTCCTCGTCCTCCCCGCCTTCTTCCTCCTCGGCCTCATCCTCATCCCGATCGGCATGGCCCGCCACCGCCGGCGCCAGGCCAAGGCCATCGCGGAGGGCAAGGAGGTCCAGGCCTTCCCGGTCCTCGACTTCAACAAGGACCGCATGCGGCGCATCGCCATGTGGTTCTTCGTGCTCACCGTGGTCAACCTGGTGATCCTCTCGGCCGCCACCTACAAGGGCGTCGAGGTGATGGAGTCGACGCGCTTTTGCGGCCAGACCTGCCACAACATCATGGAGCCGGAGTACACCGCCTACCTGCGCTCGCCCCATGCTCGGGTGGCCTGCGTCGAGTGCCACATCGGCCCGGGAGCGCCCTGGTTCGTCAAGTCCAAGCTCTCCGGCAGCTGGCAGGTGGTGGCAGCGACCTTCAACCTCTATCCCAAGCCGGTGCCGACGCCAATCCACAACCTGCGCCCGGCCCGCGAGACCTGCGAGCAGTGCCACTGGCCCACCATCTTCGTGGGTGATCGCCTGAAGGTGATCCCGAAGTTCGCCGAGGACGAGGCCTCGACCGAGTCGAAGACGGTGATCCTGCTGCGGGTCGGCGGTGTGGCCGGCCGCGAGTCGATGGGGATCCACTGGCACGTGAGCCCCGGGGTGCAGATCCGCTATCGCTCGGACGTCACCCGCGAGAAGATCGGCGACGTCGAGATGACCCTCCAGGACGGCACGGTGAAGCTGTTCAAGGCCCCGGAGGGCGTGGACGCGCCGATGACCGCCGAGTGGCGCACCATGGACTGCGTCGACTGCCACAACCGGCCGGCGCACACCTTCTCGACCCCCGAGCAGGAGGTCAACCGCGCCATGGGCGAGGGCTGGATCGACAAGTCCCTGCCCTACATCCGCCGCGAGGGGGTGGCCGCCCTGCGCGAGAGCTACGCTTCCCACGACGAGGCGACGCAGAAGATCGGGGCACGCCTGGCGACCTTCTACCGTGAGAACTACCCGACGACGTCGCAGGACCAGGTGGCCGCAGCCGCCGCGGTGCTCTCCGAGATCTACCACGCCAACGTCTTCCCGGCGATGAACGTCACCTGGGGCACCTACCTGAACCACCTCGGGCACGAGAGCTCGCCGGGTTGCTTCCGCTGCCACGACGAAGAGCACGCCACCGTCGACGGCACGACGATCTCGCAGGATTGCTCCACCTGCCATTCGCTGCTGGCGATGGAAGAGGAAGACCCGGAGATCCTCAAGCAGCTCGAGCCGTAGCCCTCCGCAACTGCTCCCTCCCTCCACGCTCGGCCGGTCCGTCCACCGGCCGAGCGGCTATGCTGGGCCAGCCATGGCCGAGATCTCGCCCTACGCCGCCGATGCCAAGGGCCGCCCACGCGAAGCTGTCGAGGTGGTGACGGCCGCAGGCACGCGCATCTACCTGCTGCCGGTCGAGACCTTCCCCGGACACTTCAACAACCTCTATCTCGTCGACCACCCGGCCCACCCTCTCCTCTTCGACGCCGCGACCGCCGACCCCAGGGCCCAGGCGGAGCTCGCCGAGCGCTTCGCGGAAGTGCACCGCCGCTTCGGCGTGCGTACCCGGGCGGAAGACCTCGCCGAGGTCCTGGTGAGCCACGCCCACATCGACCACTTCGGCGGCGCCCACACCTTCGCCGACCTCGGCGTGCCGATCACCATCCATGAGCTCGACGCTCGCGCCCTCGAGAGCTTCCACGAGCGCTTCCTGCTCGCCACCCGCGACTTCGGGCTCTACCTCCACCAGACGGGCTTGCCGGCGCCCGAGGTGGCAAGCCTGCTCACCTTGTACCGCGGTGCGAAGGACCTCTTCCACGACCTCGAGCCCGACCGCCGGCTGCTGAGCGGCGACCTGGTGGGCCCTGGCTGGCCGGTGCTGCACGTGCCCGGGCACTGCCCCGGCATGGTGGCCTTGGCGGTCGACGACGTGCTGCTCACCGCCGACCATCTGCTCGCCCGCATCACGCCGGTGCAACGGCCGCAGGCGATCACCCCCTTCATGGGGCTCGAGAACTACTTCCGCTCGCTCGAGAAGATGCTGCAGTGGGGCGAGTTCAGCCTTGGCCTGGGCGGCCACGAGGCGCCGATCCCCGACCTCCGGCAGCGGGTGGCCGAGACCCTGGCCCACCACGAGAGGCGGCTACGGCAGACACACGAGCTCTGCCGGGACGCGCCACAGACCGTCGCCGAGCTGGCGGCGAGCCTTTTCGGGCAGCAGACCGGTTACGGCGTGATCCTCGCCCTCTCCGAGGCCGGGGCCCACGTCGAGTACCTCCACGAGCTGGGCTATCTGGTGATCGAGAACCTCGACGACGTGTGTGAGGACTTTGCCGCGCCGCCCCGCTACCGCGCCCGCGACCGCGAGCCGCACCCCATCCTCCAGCGCACCACGCTGCCGGTGGGTGGTGCGCGCTGAGCCCTAGGCCGAAGGACCCGTTGCGGGAAGTGGGCCGCAGCGGGCAAAGCGTCAGGGAAAGGCTGTGAGCGGTGGACAGACCTCAAGAAGTCGTGTGGCAAGTGCGCTGAAATCGGAATAGCAGGCGCTGACGGCGGCCGCATGGGAGCCGATCGCACCGTCCGCTGCCTTGAGGAAGAAGATTGGCTTGCGGGCCTCCTGCGCAAGGGGCATCAGGCTTCGATAGTGCTTCAGGCTGGCCAGCTGGTGGACGTCGGTCTCAGCTACCCAACTACCCGGCGGCTCGCCGAGCATTTCCACGCGGAAGGCCTCGGGGATGCGCCGAGCCCACGGTTCATAGGCCTTGGTCGGGCGGTCGGATCGCACTGCATGTTGCAGGAGGACGTAGCCGGCGGGGCGCATCAAACCCTCGGGCAGCACCAGGGCCGGATCCTGGCTCTCGACCTTGCGCTTCTCCCAGTCCGCCCGCCACTTCCTGAGCGTTGGCCCGAGGTTACGCAGACCCTGCAGCGAGAAGAGGTCAGCGGCCAGCGGCACGACCACGTAGTCGCTCGCCACCAGGGCCGCACGGTTCAGCGGTCCAAGGCTCGGGCCGACGTCCAGGAGGACGACCTCCGCCAGCCGCTCGCCGGCGGCGAGGGCGGCGATGCGATAGAAGGCGGTGGCCACCCGAAAGGCGTCTGGATCCCCGCTCAGGCACTTCGGCCACGTCTCGGCGAGCCTGTCTTCGAAGCGGCTCAGGGCGAGGTCTCCGGGAATCAGTCCCAGTCGATCGTTGATGGGCTCGACCCACAGTTCCTGCCGGATGTCGCCCAGGTGGCCGTTCAGATCCTCCAGAGCGCCGAACACCGTCTTCGGATGTGAGCCGTTCGGCCATAGCTCCAGCAGCCTGTCCTCATTCAGGAATGCGGCGGTCAGGTTGGCCTGCGGATCGAGGTCCAAGACGACCACGCGGTGCCCCAGCTCCTGGAGCATCCAGCTGAGGTGGTAGACGAGGGTCGTCTTGCCGACGCCGCCCTTGTTGTTGAAGAACGTGATCGTCCTCACGGCCGCTTCCTCACCGTGACGAGAAAGAACCTGGGCTCGTCGAGGAGGAACTCCGCGGGGGGCGAGCCATTATCCATGAGTTCCTTCTGCGCCGTCGCGACGCCGCGTCCGAACCGGTTCGCGTAGCCGAGCACCCGCGCCGCCTCAGCCAGGATCGGATTGCGGTAGGCCGTCGCACGTGGGAAGGTCTCAATCGATGCTTCGGGATGCAGACCGCCGGGGTTGAAGATCTCCAGGCGATCGGTAAAGTCATCGATGCGGATCGGCGTCGCTGAGCTCTCGTAGTTGCGATGCACGACGGCGTTGGCAAACAGCTCACGGAGCGCTCGCGGCGGATAGCCGAAGACCGTTTCTTCCCGGAAACCATCGATCAAGACCGGTCTCGGCGTGGCAAGATCGCGCCCCAACTCGTCGAGGCCGCGAAAGATGGTTAGAAGATCGCCCGAGATGCGGCGTTCCTCCTGTACCTCGTCCGCCGGAGACTGGCCGCCGTAGCGCACGTACTGGACATACGCACCGGGGAAAAACTCCAATGTATCGCGAGCGAAAGCCAGCACTCCCGCGTTGGTGGGCCGGGCAGTTCGCAAATCGTAGAAGCGAAGGGCAGCAAGCTGATCCTCAAGGGACCGATCATTTTCCGCGATCACCTCGGCAGCGACTGCACTGTGCCGGTAGGTGACGGTGAAAAGGTCGACAACCAGATCCTCCAGGCTCGCTTCCAGGCAGGGGCGAGCATCCCACGAGCGGGCGAGATGGGAGGCTCGGCGCTCGCTCAGGATCCGCTCATCCTCGGCCTTGGCACGGCCGCGCCGTGGTCCGACACGAATCCAAACAGCTCCCTTGTAGCGGACCGGAGTGTCGACCGATGGTTGGACCGTGATAACTGCGACGTCCAGGCCGCCAACAGCGACCTTGTCGACGGTCAGCGAAGGCTGCGGGAGGAGATTGCCGTCCGAGCGGATTGCTGCCAGGTTCTGGAGTAGTTGGTCCGTGATCGGGAGACCCGTCGGCCTGCCCTCATCATCGACGCCGATGATGAGGAACCCAGGCTGCTGGTGGCCTGGCAAGTCGTTGGCGAACGCACAGATGGCTTCGCCAAGCTTGTCGGTGTTGTTCGCCGCGCGCGTCCGCTCAACCCGGTCCGACTCCAGGTCGACCAGAAGCGCCTCAAGCGGCTCTGAGCTCATCACGCCGGGAGCGTAGCACGCGGCGCAAGGGCGTCCTCCCGCCTCGCCTCCTAGCCCCGGAACCGTACCTTGAGCGTGGTCCAGAACTGGATCGGCTGGCCGGCCTGGGTGGCCGGCTGGTAGCGGCCGCGGCGGGCTGCGTCGAGGGCGGCCTCGTCGAGGCCGCGCCCGGCCGGTGCGCTCGCCAGCTCGGTGGCCAGCACCGAGCCGTCGGGGCCGACCAGCACCCGCACCTCGACGATCACCTCCTCGCGCAGGCGCCGCGCCGACGGCGGGACGCGAACGCTGCCCGCCTTGAGCAGACGCGGCGGCACGATCGGTGCGGCTTCCTCGGCCGCGGAAGGTGCTGCGGGCGCGTTGCGCCCGCCGCTGTCGCCGGCGGCCGGACGCGGCGCCGGCTGGCTCGCCGGCTCCGAGCTCGGGGAGGAACCCGGCCGCGCCCCGATCGGGGCTGGGCGGCGTCCCGCCGCCGGCTTCTCGGCCGGCAGGGCTTCCTCGACGGGCAGCTCCTCGGGAACCACTTCGCCCAAGGTGGGGTAGGTCTCGTCCGAGAGGTCGGAGGTCTCCGCGCCGGCCTCGGGGCTCACCGCTTCGGTGCCCGCCTCGCTGCCGAGGTCCGGGGCCTCGGCCATCGGTGGCGTCTCCGCGGTCTGCCCGGGAAGGGCAGCCTGGAAGCCGAGGCGGAGGGCGACGAAGCCGAGCACGAGGGCGAGGACCACCATCGACAGCAGCAGGCCTGCGACCTTGAGCCAGGGCGAGCCAGGCTTTTTCGGCTTGGCTGGGGGGCGGCTTGTCGCCGCCGGAGCGGCCGGAGGTGCCACAGCTGGCGCCGGTGCTGCCACTGCCGGCGGCGCTGGCGGCGCGGCGAGCGGAGGCGGTGCCACGGGGTGCGGTGCGACGGGTGGAGGCGCGACCGGTGGAGGTCCGGCAACTGGGGGCGGAGCGGCCGGGGGAGGTCCGGCAACCGGGGGCGGTGCAACGGCTGGGGCCGGCGCGAAGACAGGAGGCGGCGGCGGTGCCTCGGGCAACGGAGCCGCCGGAGGTGGTGGCGCGTGGGTGTCGTCGAGGTCGACCCGCACGGCCGGCGTGGGCGGCGCGATGGCGATCTCGCGGGGCAGCGGCGGAGCCGGGAGCTCGATGGGAGGCGGGCTCACCGCGGTTTCGGGTGGAGGCGCTTCGAGCGACGTCGCGATGGCGACCCAGAGGTCCTCGAGGACGCGCTGGGCAAAGAGCTCGAGGCCAGCGACGGTGCCCCGCTCGGCGTCCCAATGGCACGGATAGCCTTCCATCACCGGCCGGCCGCTGGCCTTGATCCGGCGCTTGAGCTCCGCCAGCCGGGCCAGGGCGACGGGATCGTGTTCGGTGAAGCGCCCTTCGAGCTCGGGCGGCAGGTCGGCGAGGAAGCGCGAGTCCCGCAGGTAGAAGAAGCTGCCGGCAGCGGGGTCCGGGTGGCTCAGCGCCGCGTGCTGCATCTCGAGATCGGTGACGCTCGTGCCCTCGGCGGGGGCGAGCCACGGGTACTTGGCGCGCAGCTCCAGGGGCAGCTGGCCCGCCTGCGGGCCATAGGACTCCCCGAGCAAGCCGATGAAGTACGGGCGAGCGGCGTCCACCTGGTTGAGTCGGCGAGCCAGGTCGAAGACGTCCTCGTCGACGCTCGCGTCCTTGCCCCAGCGCGGATCGACCCGCACCAGCATGGCCCCGAGCTGCGCCACCCGCCGGGTGAGCTCCGGGAAGACCTGCGTCGCCAACACGTCCCGCTCGGCAGCGAAGTCCTCCGCGGTCGAGGAGATGAAGACGCGGAGGGTCTTCAATGGCACGGTCGGGCTGCCCGCCCCGAGGGGGGCATCGGAAGGTCCCAGCATGGCGTCAGCTCCTCGTTTCGGTTGATCTTATGCCCAAACGACAGAGGCTCGCGAGGCCGCGAGGCCGCACGGCGGCGAGGACGACGCCTCCGAGACTGTCAGCGTCCCTCTCCATATGGGTTAAGGTACTTCTCTACTTGAGTGGGTTCCTTCAGCGAAGGCCCACCTGTTCCCCAAACAGTACTCCGCCCTTTGAAGGAGGGACCATGTCCGCAACGAAAGTGTTGTGCGCCTCCGCCTTGCTCGCCCTGGCGCTGACTCCGCGCGCGTTCGCCGGCTGCCGCGCCGAGCCGATGTACTGCAACAGCGACACCGAGACCACCAAGACGGTGATCGTCACCTGCACCCCCAAGGCAGACTTCAATAGCGGTGGTTACGTCGTCATCGACGGCCAGACCGTCAGCCTTCAGGACCAGGGCGGCACGGCGACCGCGCGGGTGACCGTCAAGTGCACCGCCGGCTCGAGCAGCGCGGTGACGGTCTACAAGAACGACGGCACGACCATCGACCTCGGCAACTTCCAGGCCGCCAAGACCAAGAAGGACGGCACCATCGACATCAAGATCGACCCCTCGAAGCTCGGCACCCAGGCCGCGGGGCTCGGTCTCATCCAGGCCGCTCGCGAGCGCCTCGACATCGACCTCTGCGCCGTCCCGGTGGCGCTCACCGAGAAGGACATCGTGGCCTTCGACCTCAAGTGGGAGGGCGAGGAAACCGACGACCCGGCCGTCAACCTGCTCACCATCACCTCACTCGAAGAGACCTTTGGGCCACGCACCGTTTGTGGCCGCTGGTATCCCGGCGCCCTGATGACCCTCGACCCCGACCACGTCTCGCAGCTGTCCTACAACGCCGAGACCGGCCACCTGCTGGGCACTCTCTACACGATCTCCACGGTCCCCGGGGCCGGCGCCTATCGCTCGATCGAATGGCTCTCCGGCTTCTACGACGGCAGCATCGTGAAGCTGCGTTTCGACGGCACCTTCGAACCGCTGGAGACCAGTGGCGACAAGTGACCGCGCGGCCGTCAGCGGCCCGCACGCGAGCCGCTGACCCGGAGCCTCTCGATGCCGATGACCGCTGCGCCTTCCGTGGGTCCACCGCCCGACGCCCCCTTCGCGGACATCATCGCCGAGGAGGGGATCCCCTACTTTCGGCGCATCGATCGCGTCGACGGGCCACGGGTCTGGATCGAGGGCCGTCCCCTGTTGTCGCTCGCGCACAGTGACTACCTGGGCTTCAGCCGGGAGCCCAGCGTGCGCGCAGCAGCCGCGGCGGCCCTCGACCGCTACGGCACCTCCTGCGCCGGCTCGCCGGTGCTCAACGGCTATTGCGAGCTCCACCACGAGCTCGAGCAGGAGCTCGCAGCCTTCCTCGGCCAAGACGACGTTGCGCTCCTCGCCTCCGGCTATCAGGCCAATCTGGGGGCGCTGGCGTCCTGTCAGCCGCGAGGGGGCCGCGTCCTCTGCGATCGCCTGGCCCATGCTTCCCTGCTCGATGCCGTGCGCCTGGCGCGGGCCCCGCTGGTGCCCTTCGCCCACAACGACCCGCTGGCCCTCGACGACCTCCTCGGCCGCGCTGGCGAGCAGGCCGCGAGCAGCCTCGTCGTCGTCGAAGGGGTGTACAGCGTCGACGGCGACCACGCCGACCTCGAAGCGATCACCGCCGTCTGCCGCCGCCACGGCGCCCGCCTCCTGGTGGACGAGGCGCATTCGCTGGGGACCGTCGGACCCGGTGGCCGTGGTCGGCTCGCCAGCCTTCCCGAGCGGCCGGCGGACGTGGTGGTGACCGGCACCTTCAGCAAGGCCCTCGCCGCCACCGGCGGCTTCGTGGCCGGGAGTCGCGCCGACATTAACCGGCTGCGGCAAACCGCACGACCCCTAGTGTTCAGCGCCGCGCTGGCGCCGCCGGTCGCGGCTGCGGCGCTCGCCGCGCTGCGCCTTCTCATCGCCGAGCCGGCGAGGGGAGCCGGCGTGGTCGCGCGCGCCGACGCTTTGCGGGCGGCATTGCGCAGCGCCGGCTACCGGGTGCTCGGAGGCGGCACGCCGATCCTCGCCCTCGAGTGCGCTGATGGCGAGGCGGCTTGGGAGCTCTGGCGGCGCCTCTTCGATCGCGGCATCTTCGTCAACGCCATCATCCCCCCTGCCGTACCGGCCGGCTGCGGCCGCTTGCGCCTGGCGGTCAACCACTTGCTGCAACCGGCCGACCTCGAGCAGGTCGTCGACACCTTCGCAGCCTTGGTGGCCCACTACCGCCCCGGGGCGGCGCCGCGCGAGTCAGGCCGTGAAGGCCACGAGGAATGAGCTCCGCAGCCCAGGGCCTGGCCGCCGAGCTCGTGGCGAGCCCCACCCGCAGCAGCCCGGGACCTCGTCCCCTGGCCCTCGCCGACCACGGCGCGCCGGTCGAGGTCAGCGAGGCCCACGGCCGGCAGGAGCTCGACCTCTTCTTCCGGCTCCCCCACCGCCTCTACGCCAGCGACCCCCTGTACGTCCCTCCCCACGAGCCCTCCTTGCGCCTCCTGCACGACCCGGCAAGGAGCCCCTTTCTCGCCGGCGTCGAGCAGCGCCTGTTCCTCGCCCGCCGGGACGGCCGGGTGGTGGGGCGGGTCGCCGCCTTCTACGAGCCGGGGGTGAGCCCGGCCGCCTGGCCCCGGCGCTTCGGTCTCTTCGAGTGCGAGCGGGACCCCGCGGCGGCGAGCGCCCTTTTCGCCGCCGTGGCGCGCGCCTTCCCGACGGCCGCCCCGGAGCCGGCGATCGGCCCCATCCAGATCGCCACCCACCTCGAGTGCGGCCTCTTGGTGGAGAGCGACGGCCGGCCCCCGAAGCTCCTCACCCCGTATCATCCGAGCTGGTACCAGGAGCTGTTCTCGGTAGCCGGCCTCGCCGCGGAGACCGACCTCCTCGCCTACCGCCTCGACCGCCCGCAGGGCCTCGCCGAGATCGCACCGATCCTCGCCCGCCTCGCGCGCCGCGGCCACTACCGAGTCCGCCCGGTGGACAAGCGCCGGAAGCGCGCAGAGCTGCGGAGCTGCGGCGAGCTCTACGACCGCAGCTGGCGCGGCAACCGCGGCTTCGTGCCGCTGACGGCGGCCGGCCGCGAGCACCTGGTCAAGGAGTTCGCCGCCATCCTCGACCCGCGGCTCGCCCAGGTGGGCGAATGCGGCGGCCAACCCGTGGGCTTCTCGCTGGCCCTGCCGGACATCAACCCCATCCTCCGCGCCATCGCCGGGCTGCCGGCCCTCCTCGCCCTCCCCGTCGCCCTCTGGATGCAGCTCTTCCGCCGCCCGCGCGCCGCTCGCCTGCTCGCCCTCGGCCTGCTCCCCGAGCACCGGCAGACCGGCCTCGGCGCCTGGCTGGCCGCCGAGACGCTGCGAGCAGCCTGGCAGCACGGCTACGATGAGGTGGAGCTCTCGTGGATCCTGGCGGACAACCATGACGTGCACTCCTACCTTGCACGGATGGGCGCCCGGGTCTGCCGCCGCCATCGTCTGTATCGCCTGCCCACCAGCGGCCCCGCGCCACCCTAGGCGCCCATCAGCGGCGTTAGGATCGCGGTGATGAGCCCCGAGATCGACGTCCTGGCGATCTTCCAGCAGCTGGGGATCTCCCTCGGCCTGGGCCTGCTGGTGGGCCTGCAGCGCGAGCGCAGCGAGCCGCAGCTCGCCGGCTTCCGCACCTTCGCCCTGGTGACGGTGAGCGGGACGGTGGCGGCGCTCTTGGCGCGCGGCTTCGGCAGCGGGGTGCTGGCGGCGAGCATCCTCGCCCTCGCCGGCCTGCTGGTCGTCGGCAACCTCGCCAAGTTTCGGGTCGGCCCCGTCGACCCTGGCCTCACGACCGAGGCGGCGATGCTCCTGATGTTCGGCGTCGGCGCCCTCCTCGCCGTGGCGCCGGCCGCCATCGGCATCGCCGTGGGCGCCGGCACCGCCGTGCTCCTCCACCTCAAGCCCGAGCTGCACCGCCTTGCCGGCCGCCTGGGCGACACCGATTTCCGGGCGATCATGCAGTTCGCGCTGATCTGGCTGGTGATCCTGCCGGTGCTGCCGGACCGCGCCTACGACCCCTTCGGTGTCCTCAACCCCCACCGCATCTGGCTGATGGTGGTGCTGATCGTCGGCATCGGCCTCGCCGGCTACCTGGTCTACAAGGTGCTCGGCGGCCGCGCCGGGGCCCTGCTCGCCGGCCTTCTCGGCGGCGTGATCTCGAGTACGGCGACGACCGTCACCTACGCCCGGCGGGACCGCGCGGGGGGGATCTCGCAGCAGGCGGCGAGCCTCGTCCTGGTGATCGCCTCGGCGGTCGTCTTCCTGCGTTTGTTGCTTGAGGTGGCGGTAGTGGCACCGTCTTTTCTGCGCCAGGCGGTCTGGCCCTTGGGCGCCCTCTTCCTCGCCCTGGCGGCGACCGCGGCTGCGATCGCCTACCGGGCCGACGGCGATGCCGGCGCCATGCCCGCCCACGGCAATCCCTCGGAGCTCAAGGCGGCCCTCGGCTTCGGGGCCATCTACGCCCTCGTCCTGCTGGCGGTCGCCGCCGCCAAGGAGCATCTGGGGCCGTCGGGCCTCTACGGTGTGGCGGCGCTTTCCGGCCTCACCGACATGGACGCGATCACCCTCTCCACCTCGCAGATGGTGGCGAACGGCCAGCTCGCACCGCGGCTCGGCGCCCGCCTGATCCTCCTCGCGTCGCTCGCCAACCTCGTCTTCAAGGCCGGCGTGGTGGCCTTCCTCGGCAGCCGCGCCCTGGGCAGGCGGATCGCCGTCGCCTTCGGCCTCGTCGTTCTCCTCGGTGCGGCCCTGCTGGCGCTCTGAGGGCGCGCGGGCTACCCAAAGGTCAGGGACGGCGCTATCCCACGAGGCGGCAAGGCAGCCTCCTCGCGCCAGTACAGTGTGACCATCCGCTCAAGCCTTGCGGGGAGAAAGCCATGCTCGATTCCCAGCCCTACCGACCGCTCCGACGCCTCAGCCGCCACCCCTCGACCATCCCGGCCACGCTCGCCGCCGTCGTCCTGGCGCTCGGGCTCGCCGCCGCGCCCGCCCTCCGCGCCCAGGAAAGCGCCTGCAGCGACTGCCACGAGGTGGACGCCGAGCGTTTCGCGGCGAGCGTCCACGGCAGCCTCGACTGCACGGACTGCCACGTCGGCGCCAACGAGGAACCGCACGCCGACACGGTGTCCGCCCCGCAGTGCAGCGCCTGCCACGAGGACGTGATCACCGAGCTCGCGATGAGCATCCATGGCAAGCTCGCCGAGGGCAAGGGCGAGAACGCCTGGCTCGCCTCCTGCGTTGCCTGCCACGGCGAGCCCCACGGCATCCTGCCGGCCGACGATCCCGCCGCGAAGATCAACCCCAAGCTGCTGCCTTCGACCTGCGGCCAGTGCCACGCCAACCCGGAGATGGCCGACCACTTCGCCCTCAAGCAGGTACGGCCCGTCGAGGCCTACGAGGCAAGCGTCCACGCCCGGGCGGTGGCCGACGGCAAGCACGCCGCGACCTGCAGCTCGTGCCACGGCTCGCACTCGATCCAGCCCGCCGCCGACCCCTCCTCGCAGGTGAACCGCGCCCACGTGCCGGAGACCTGCGGCCAGTGCCACGGCGAGATCGCCACCGCCTACCGCGCCTCGATCCATGGCCAGGCGGCGGCCAAGGGCGTGCGCGAGGCGCCGGTCTGCACCGACTGCCACGGCGAGCACCGCATCCAGGCCCCCGAAGAGCCGGGCTCGCGGGTCTTCGTCACCAACATCCCAAAGCTCACCTGTGGCAGCTGCCACGGCGACCTGCGCCTCGCCGAGAAGTTCGGGCTACCGGCGGAGCAAGTGCCGTCCTTCGAGGACAGCTACCACGGCCTGGCCGGTAAGACGGGCGCCAAGACGGTGGCGCATTGCGGCTCCTGCCACGGCGTGCACGACATCTTGCCGTCGTCGGACCCGGCCTCGCACACCAACCCGGCCAACCTCGCTGCCACCTGTGGGCAATGCCATCCGGGGGCCGGCACCAGCTTCGCCATCGGCAAGGTGCACGTGGTGCCCACCGAGCCGAGCGAGAAGGCGGTGTTCTGGGTCCGCCGGATCTACCTCCTGCTGATCTTCTTCACGGTCGGCGGCATGGTGGTGCACAACCTGCTCGACCTGCGGCGCAAGGCCCGGCTGCCGCGGCTGGCGTTGCCGGTCGTCGCCCCCCGCGAGCGCCTGATGCTCGGCTTCCGCATCGCCCACGCGCTGCTCGCGGCGAGCTTCATCATCCTCGCCTGGTCCGGCTTCGCCCTCAAGTTCCCGGACGGTTGGTGGGCCCTGCCGCTGACCGCCTGGGGCAACGCCGACCTGCGCAGCTGGGTGCACCGGGTGGCGGCCCTGGTGATGATCGGCGCGGCCGTCTTCCACGTCGGCCACCTGATCGCGAGCCGGCCGGCGCGCCGCTGCATCGCCGCCATGCGGCCCGGGCGTGGGGACTGGGTGGAGCTCAAGGAACGCTTCGCCTGGTACCTCGGCAGGCGCCCGGAGCCGCCCCACACCCCCTGGGTGGGTTACCCGGAGAAGCTCGAGTACCTGGCGGCGATCTGGGGCACGCTGATCATGGCGCTGACCGGCTTCATGCTGTGGTTCGAGAACCTCACCCTCACCTGGCTGCCCAAGTGGGCGGCCGACGTGGCGACGGTGATCCACTTCTATGAGGCCATCCTCGCCTGCCTGTCGATCCTCGTCTGGCACTTCTATCTGGTGATCTTCGATCCGGTGGTCTACCCGATGGACCCGGCCTGGCTCTCCGGGCGCTCCGCCCCCGGCCGCGAGGTCGAGCGCCAGGACGCCACCATCCCCGAGTAGGCTCTCCGGCGGGCCAGCCCGCCGGCCCGCCTAAGGCTGTAGTAGGATCTGCCAGCCGGCCAAGCAGGCCGGCTGTCGTGTCTTCGGCAGCCCTCCCAGGAGAGATCGTGTCGCTCAGCCCTCGCACCATCGCCTTCACCGCCGTCGCGCTCATCCTCGCTGCCCTGGCGGCCGTGCGCTTCCTCCCCAGCCGCCGGCTCGAGGAGCCGGCCGCCAACCCGCAGGCGGTGGCGCCTGCCGCCACCACGCCGGTCACCATCTACGAGGTCCGGCCGCAGCGGATGGCCGAGACGCTGGTCACCAGCGGCACCCTGCGCGCCAACGAGTCGATCGAGGTGACCAGCCAGATCAGCGGCAAGGTGCGGGAGGTCTTCTTCGAGGAAGGCCGCCGGGTGGCGACGGGGGACCTTCTCGTCAAGCTCGACGACGCCGAGCTCCTCGCTCAGCTCGATCGCGCCAAGGTGCGAGTCGAGCTCGCCGCCTCCCGCGAGCAGCAGCAGCGTCGCCTGCTCGACGAGGGGATCCTCAGCCAGGAGGAGTACGACCGCCAGCTCAACGAGAAGAACGTGCTCGAGGCCGAGAAGCGGGTGATCGAGGCGCAGCTCGAAAAAACGGAGGTCCGCGCCCCCTTCGGTGGCACGCTCGGCCTGCGCAGCATCTCGCAGGGGGCCTACATCTCGCCGCAGACGCGGATCACCACGCTGCAGGACATCTCGCCCATCAAGCTCGATTTCGCTCTCCCCGAGAAGTACGCCGGCCTGGTGCGCGTGGGGCGGTCGGTCAGCTTCCAGCTGCGCGGCGACGACCGGCCGCGCAGCGCCCGCATCTACGCCGTCGAGCCGTCGGTGGACCCGGCGACCCGCACCCTCCAGCTGCGGGCCGAGAGCCCCAACCCGGACGGCAGCCTGCTGCCCGGCGCCTTCGCCGACGTCCAGGTGGTGGTGCGCGAGAACCCCACGGCCCTCGCCGTGCCGGCGATCGCCGTCGTGCCGGAGCTGGGTGGCAAGAAGGTCTACGTCATTGTGAACGGCGTGGCCGAGGAGCGGGCGGTCGAGACCGGGATGCGCAACGAAGAGCTGGTCGAGGTGGTCTCGGGGCTTGCCGCCGGTGATCGGGTGGTGACCTCGGGCCTGCTGGACATCAAGCCCGGCGCCACCGTCGAGGTGCGCGGCGAGCCCAACTGAGGAGGATGGCGCCATGACCCTCTACGCCCTGGCGATCCGCCGCCCCGTCCTGGCGATCGTGCTCTCCTCCGCGATCGTGCTCTTCGGTGCCATCGGCTTCAGCTATCTGGGGATCCGCGAGTTCCCGGCGGTCGACCCGCCGGTGATCACCGTTTCGACCAACTACCGCGGCGCCAACGCTGACGTCATCGAGTCGCAGATCACCGAGCCCCTCGAGAAGGCCGTCAACAGCATCGACGGCATCCGCACCCTCACCTCCACCTCACGCGAGGGTCGCAGCACGATCACCGTCGAGTTCGACATCGGGGCCGACCTCGAGCGCGCCGCCAACGACGTGCGGGACAAGGTGTCCTCGGCGATCGGCGAGCTGCCGCCGGACGTCGAGCCGCCGCAGGTCTCGAAGGCCGATGCCGACTCGCAGCCCATCGTGCAGGTGACGGTGGCGAGCAAGGCACGCTCGCTGCTCGAGCTGTCGAACCTCGCCGACCGTGTGTTCGCCGAGCGCCTGCAGACGATCCCCGGCGTCTCCGGGATCCAGATCTACGGCGAGCGCACCTACGCCCTGCGGCTGTGGATCGACCCGCAGAAGCTCGCCGCCTACCAGCTCTCCCTGCTCGACGTCCGCGACGCCGTCGCCCGCGAGAACGTCGAGCTGCCCGCCGGCCGCATCGAGGGCCGCTCGATCGAGCTGCCGGTGCGGGCGATGTCGCGCCTCAACACCCCCGAGGAGTTCGACGACCTGATCCTCAAGGAAGACCGCGGGCGGATCGTCCGCTTCTCGGACGTCGGCCGCGCCGAGCTGGGGGCGCGCAACGAGCGCACGGTGCTCAAGCGCGACGGTGTGCCGATGGTGGCGGTGGTGGCGAGCCCGCAGCCAGGGGCCAACCACATCGAGATCGTCGACGAGTTCCGCCGCCGCATCGCGCAGATCCAGCGTGACCTGCCGCCGGACATCGTGGTGGCCGACGGTTTCGACAACACCAAGTTCATCCGCCGCTCGATCTCCGAGGTGAAGGAGACGGTCTTCGCCGCCCTCCTCCTCGTCGTGATGGTGATCTTCGCCTTCCTGCGCGACTGGCGGACCACGCTGATCCCGATCCTCGCCATCCCGGTGTCGCTCGTCGGCGTCTTCTTCGTGCTCTACCTGGCGGGCTTCTCGATCAACGTCCTCACCTTGCTCGCCATCGTTCTGGCGATCGGTATCGTGGTGGACGACGCGATCATCGTGCTCGAGAACATCTACGCCAAGGTCGAGGCCGGCCAGGAGCCGATCG
>WBZL01000274.1_pt1 | contig 56571 bp, 45 predicted proteins | sample 5204291 | NCBI WGS metagenome assembly WBZL01 (sample SAMN12344345, study PRJNA552823) | activated sludge metagenome | biome: Activated sludge suspended growth; feature: Nitrification reactor; material: Wastewater; isolation source: activated sludge from nitrification reactor of wastewater... | reverse complement strand
TTCATAATTTTCATCCAGACCCGCTTGAACTGCCTGAACATATTTATTGTATTGTTCACCTCTGCTCCTTATAAAACTTAGATCCAAACCCGGAAATCCTGCCTGGTAAGACATTAATGTTGCCAATAATCTCGCCGTCCTTCCGTTACCTTCTCTGAACGGATGCAACAACAGAAACTCTGTATGAACGATTGCAATCTTTGAAGCTGCTTCCTCGAGTGTTCCTTTGCATGGCGTGTTATAGCGTAAGACTTTTTCGTCAAATGTCTTCATTGCTTCAGGAAGTGCAAAAGCCGAAGCAAATGAAAAACCGTCTTTTGAAATGTTCACGTCTCTTAGCTTACCTGCCCATGAATAAATATTACCAAGGAATACTCTGTGAATGTGTAAAACATCATTCCGATTGAACTTATGAGAAGCATCAAAATGAGTGATCAGTAAGTTTTCTGCTCTAATGTAATTATCAAACTCTTCTTTGTTGATAGCAGATCTGCTTTTCAAGCCGAGAAGATTCTTGAGTACTTTTCCCCTGCTGCCTGGCTCAAATTCACTATCCTTTTTAGAATTATATTTAATTGACATAGATCTCAATTGTAGAATCGTTGGCATTTTTCACAATGCTGTATAACTGCATCGATAATCTGCAAACTTAATGAATTTCAATCAGAAGTTTGAATGAGAATCGAAGTTAGCAGAATCAGTATTTCAAATGGCGTTGTTCTGATTCTATTGACTGATGAGCTTCTCAGTATGATAGCAATTCGAAATGAGTCCCAATCAACAAGTCTTGTCATTCCGAGCCCCGGAGGGGCAGGCTCCGCGAGGAATCCATATCATGAATTCAAAAATTCATCAAGCCAAAATATTCCTCTGCCTATTCATTCGCATCGGATTTAAGACAACCCCCCTGCCCCCCTTTGAAAAGGGGGGTGTTTTCGACCTCCTCCTCTCCTTTAGGAGAGGCCTGCCCGCCGTATTACTCTAGCTTTTGCAAATTACGTTCTTATTAGGCGGGGGCCGGGGGAGAGGTGAATGAAATCCACTCACACTTTCTAGAATTCAAAACCACATTTCAAAATTACTCCTCTGCTTATTCATTCGCATCAGATTTAAGACAACCCCCCTGCCCCTCCGCCTGCAGCGTTTAAACATCAACACTCTTCGGCGGGCCCGCCTGCAGCGATAAAACATGAACACTCTATGCGGGCAGGCAGGCCTTTTGAAAGTGGGGTGTTCTATCTCCCCCTCCCTGGAGGGGGACGGGGGGTGGGTCAATAAATGTCTCAAATTCCTTGTGAGCTGGGAGCGGTGAATAAAATCATAAGCTGCGGGCAGGCTCTCGCTGCAATGACAATTCCGATTTTTCGAACTATGGATCGCACCTCATGAAGCCGTTGACTTTCTCAGCTTCAATAAGTTCCCTCTTATATCCAGCATCACGGTAAAGTTGTTGAACAGATCAAATCCAATCACACCGGCCGCGCCTATAAGCGCCAATGACATCTGAAGAAGCATCGGGAGATTTCCATATCGGGCTGTGAATTGTTCCTGTCCGATCTTTGTGGGAATTTTGCAAGTCTTTGTTTCAAACTTCCCGACACCGGGATAGAAATCTTCTTCGATTCCTTCACTTTCAAGGTTGCCCGTGAATGTTTCATCAAGATAAGAAAGCTTCGCACCTGTATCGAGAAAACATTTTGCAATTCCTGAAGGAGTTGACAGCTCAACTATGGGAATCCCCATCACATTCTTTACATGGATCGTATCACCCTGAAACTCAAAATCATTTTCGCTGAATATGACACTGCGGCCGGTGTAGTCAAACAGGACCTTATATCTTCCGATTATGTCTGCCGCCAGCAATGTTGTGATGCGAGTCCCAAGAAGTTCGCTGAGCGAATCAGCTGTCAGCCCCATGTAATCAGTGGTTGCGTTATGCACATCACCCATGAACTCAATTCTATCCGCAATATGAATTGTTGTCGGCGCGCCGGTATCGACCAGAATTATGTTGCCGCTTTCTTCGATGATCGGATGCCCGTCGAAGAAAGTGAGGGGGAATGTTTTCATAAGTTTAAAAATAATTTGAATTATACGTTCCGCCAGAGTCCCAAAAAGCGGAGACTCCGCCGGCGGCGAAAAGAAAATGCTATTGCCCTCTGAACCTTTTCTTCATTTCATTCATAGCAGAGAACAAATCTATTTCATTCATATCACTCAAGATAAATACCATTCTATCCAACTCATGTTTTCTCAGCATTCCCGGATGTGCCGCATTATTTCTCAAATCCTTGAACTCCCGCCATAGTTCGAGAACAATCCTCGTATTCATTTCCGCCAAATAATGAAAATTTTTTCTAAAAACTTCCTTTGAGCTAAGTGATGCAAGACTGACTTGTGAACTTCCCAATGTCGGTGCCTTCCAACCTTGATTGTTGCCTGCATTGAAATCTACCGTTCTTGGTATTCGAAAGTTCATATTGTCCGGTATATAAAGAGCTTTAGAGTCGGGGTCGAATCTGTCGAAGTACCTTGGCATTCTGACTCCCAGATACCATCTCACCCAATGAATAAATGAAAGATTCACTTCTCTCTCAAAGCATTTGGCAAAACAAATTGCTGATGGAGAATAGTCCAGTTCGTCTGAAGTGATTCCGGGTGAGAATATTTCCGGCTGATTAAGATACGCCATTACATTCAATGCGGTTGTCAACATTCTGCGCGACTCCGGTTCAAGGAATCTGTGATCAATTGATAACGCTGGTGGTTGTATTCTTCTGTTTCTCGCCAGTATTGAAATGAGATTCGCCAGGTAAACTGCATAGTATTCAAAGTCCTCTGAATATCCACCAATGTCTCCAAACTCTCTCCTATTCTCATGTAGTTTTGCTTGCAGATTCCTCAACACAGATTCAATTTGTCTTCTTGCCGGGTTGTCGATATAGTAATTCTTCTTCTCCGTAAATAAGACGGCGCTCATAATATCACTAAGAGTCTCAGCAAGGTTGATTTTGAAAGGCGGAACTTCTAAATCCTCAATGCCGGAATACTCCACTGAAGATTTTTCAATATTTCTAAGTCTTCGAGGAACAGATCGTGAGTTATCAACCGGACTTCTGAATCTCAAAGCTGACCTACCCAATGCAATGAGCTGGTCTCTGACTTTGCTGACCGAAGTCCTTAAGAACTTATAATTGTTGCTTTTAAGATCGTCTGTAACAAGTATTACTGGCAGATCATCCGGTGGAATGCCCAATGCCCAAGCAATGGAATATGCTGAAGATGACGGGTCTGAGTCGGGCAATGATTCTGTATGATGCAGCCGTGCAAAATATTCAAATCTTTTTACGGCACTGTGGAAGGAACGTAATCTCTTTTCTTCTAGCCAATCACGACTCGGATCAACTAATGCGAAGAACAAGAGTTTTTCTCCTGTTGAACTATCGAGATCCTCGAATACACTCCTCAAGTAATTATGAAATTCAGGGTGTGATTCGGGATCATGCAGAATGAATGCAAACAGGTTGAACTGCTTAACCGCCTTTAGGAATTGCTCCCTTTCCCAACTGAAATTTCCATCAATAAAGCCACCCTGTGTGTGCAGGGCTTCAGATCTTTTGTCCAACGCCCTGAACAAGCCAAAGTTATAATAAAGAGGAACGCCCATAATATTTTTCTTAAGTTCATATATTTAAAATGCAAAATATATTCTCTGAACAGAATAATCTTGTAAAATAAATTATCACCTAAATACATTGTGGCTTCATGCATATCACCCATGAACTCAATTCTATCCGCATTATGAATCGTTGTCGGCGCGCCTGTGTCGAGCAGAATTGTATTACCGTTGTCTTCGATTATCGGATGGCCGTCGTAGAGGGTGAGGGAGATTGTTTTCATAAGTTTAAAAATAATTTGAATTATACGTTCCTCCGGAGTCCCAAAGAGCGGGAGACTCCGCCGGCGGCGAAAACATACAATTCGCCGTTTTTTGATATTTGGAGGACAGAATTGGAAGCGCTGAACTGACTATAGGGATATGTTACTTTTTTTGAAGGCTTTTACAACTCGCTTCATGCCAGGGTTGGGAAGCGAGTAGTAATAACTGGAGATTGGGAACAAACAGGTAAGGATTACTTTTGTCAAATGTGTGTATCAGATGAGTTCTTTCTTAAAGCCTGACTTCGAAATAATTTTCATTGGAAACTCCACCTTCAATTTTTCTGATGATGTTCTTAACAGAAGGAATCAGCAATTCGTGTTTTGACAGAGTGTTGTCTACTGCAATCAATACAATAACTTTAACTTTATAAGCAGAGATGTTTTGTTGAGAATTCAGATTCCTGTCTGTAGTTATCAGCACTCCGAATTCGTTGTTCTCACAATTTCTCAGAAGCGTTCCATTCTTAACTCCTTTCCAATCCTTATCTTTGACTGTAAAGCATTCATGTTCCGCGAATTGCTTCTTCAGTCTTACATCAATACTCTCATCTAACAATATCTTCATATATCATCGACAACTTTTCTTTACATGTTAATGTCTGTCTGGCTAAATCCAGTAGATTCAGAACCTGTTCACGTGAAACTGACGGGAAACCTTCAAGAAAATCTTCAATCGAATGACCTTGCTCCAAGTAATCAAAAAAGGTCTTAATAGTAACCCTTGATCCTGCAAACACAGGTGCACCGCTCATTATTTCCGGATCAATATTTATTACTTTACTAATCACAAGTTTAATTTAGATTGCCGCTTTCAAAGATGAAACAGAGTATTTTCATCATAATTATCTTTGTCATCCTGAGCGAAGCGAAGGATCCATTGTTAGCGACTTCACTCTGATGACTTTGCATTCAACTGAACTTCTTAGTTTGTCATTCCGGGCCCCGGAGGGGCAGGCTCCGCGAGGAATCCATATCATGAATTCGAAAATTCATCAAGCCAAGATAGTCCTCTGCTTATTCATTCGCATAGAATTTAAGACAACCCCCCTGCCCCCCTTTAAAAAGGGGGGTGTTCTTCCTCCCCCTCCCTGGAGGGGGCCGGGGGGTGGGTCAATAAATGTCTCAAATTCCTTGTGACCTGGGAGAGGAGAATGAAATCCACTCACACTTTCTAGTATTCAAGAAACGTAGATCGAAAATAGTCCTCTGCTTATTCATTCGTATAGGATTTAAGACAACCCCCCTGCCCCCCCGCCTGCAGCGATGAAATCTCAACACTCTTCGGCGGGCAGGCCTTTGGAAAGGGGGGTTTTTCATTCCCCCCGCTTTTGTTTTTCCAAAACATTTTCGCTAGTTTACGTACAAACTCATGAGTCAGTAGTTAAAACATTTGCAACAACAAAAATTTAAGGAGGGCAAAACAATGAAAGCAGCAACACTCGACGGTCGCGATACCAATCTTGAACAATCATCAATAGATGCTTTAAAAATGAGTCTCCGTGGTGTGATGTATTTCCCGGGAGATGCGGGATACGAAGAATCACGGACACTTTGGAACAGCATGACAAACAAAAGACCGGCGTTTGTAATACGGTGTCTCGGCGTCAGTGATGTTATCAAGTGTGTGAACTTCGCGCGTGCAAATAATTTGCTTCTGAGCATTAAGGGCGGGGGACACAACATTGCAGGACTTGCCGCTGCAGACGGTGCCATGATGCTTGATATGTCTCTCATGCGTGGAGTGTGGGTTGATCCAAAGAATAAGATCGCCTACTCGGAAGCCGGTTGCTTGCTTGGAGATGTTGACCGTGAAACGCAGGTTTTCGGACTGGCTACAGTGCTGGGATTTGTTTCTCTAACCGGCATAACCGGCCTTACACTCGGTGGAGGATTCGGATACCTGACAAGGAGATGGGGTTGGACATCCGATAATGTAATAGGTATGAATGTTGTAACCGCAGAAGGGAAATTGGTACGTGCTAATGAAAAGGAAAATCCGGAACTCTTCTGGGCACTGCGCGGTGGCGGAGGTAACTTTGGTGTGGTTACGGGAATTGAATACAAGCTATATGATATCGGACCGGAAGTAACGGGAGGAATTGTTGCATGGCCCGCCAGCGAAGCACCTAAAGTACTTGAACTTTACCGGGAGCTTTCATCCAAAGCACCAGCTGAACTCACATTAGTATCTATCATGCGACCCGCTCCGCCTGCACCGTGGCTGCCGCAGGAAATACACGGAAAGACCATGGTTGCAATTCTTGCCTGTTACACCGGCAAATCTGAAGATGCAGAAAAAATGATAGAACAAATAAAGTCATTCGGCAGTCCTGTGGGTGATGTGCTTGTTAAACGCCCGTATGTTCAGCTTCAATCCATGCTTGATGCAACTCAGCCAAAAGGCAGACGCTATTACTGGAAGAGTGAATATCTCCCCGGCATCGAACCTGCACTCTGCGAGAAAGTAATTGAGAATGCATCGAAGATCTGCTCTCCCCATTCCGGAATCATTCTGTTTCAGATCGGCGGTGCGTTGAATGAGCTCAGCGAGGACCACTCACCTGTAGGCAACCGCGATGCAAAATACGTGATCAATATTGGCGGCTCTTGGGAGCATGAAGCAGATGACAGCATTAACATTGAATGGGCACGCAATACATGGAACAGCACAAAGGAATTCTCAACGGGCGGTAACTACATCAACTTCCTTACTGAAGATGAAAGTGAAGAGCGCATTCATGCAGCACTTGGAAACTCTGTTAAGCGTCTTTCAGAAGTCAAGAAGAAATGGGACCCGGAGAATTTTTTCAGAGTGAACAGGAATGTAAAACCGGCTTGAATCTGAACGGTTCGGCTTCGGAGGTTTTAACAGAATCACTTTCTTTGTAAAGCCTTCGCTAGGTTAAGTTTGAATGAATACTGAATCTGATTCTGATGCCGCGAAGAATCTGTTAGAAATTAGTGCATGGTGTCTTATCTATTGGTAAATCCCCGCTTTAGCAATAAAACATGAACACTCTATAAGAGCAGTCAGGCCTTTGAAAAGTGTGTGTTCTTCCTCCCCCTCTATTTTTGGAGAGGCCTGTCCGCAGTATTACTTTAGCTTCTGCAAATTACTTTCTTGTTAAGCGGGGGCCTGGGGGAGAGGCGAATGAAATCCTCTCTAAATTCTTTATCCAATTGATCCCCCTTAAGGACTCACCACACTCACATAGTTCGCAGCATTATTCGCCGCTAGAAGTGCGTCCGCTCCATCAACAAAGTAATCTCCCGTCAGGTCTGTCTGCAGATATCCAACAAGAAACAAGAAAGCATCATTGTCAATCAATTGGGTATCCGTTGCGTCAATTGTTCCGTCACGATTTACATCACCTGCAAACAATCCAAATCTGTCCGGAAAATATGAAAGCCGCTGAACATTTCCTCCATAAACATTTGTGCTGTCTGTGGCAATATTGTAATTGATTGGAAGACCTCTCGTATAAGTCTCGCCGCCGGCCTTGCTCCATGTCTCTATACTGTTTCTGTGAACGATCTTGAGATAGTAGTTTCCGTCAAGAGCATTTAGGAAAAAGATCGGAGCAGTGAATGTAAACTGATCAATCACAGAAATGCTCGAATCAACAGTCACAAGTGGATTGGCAGCCATCTGAAGATAAACTCTTACTGTATCTGTATTATTCAGAAATCCGCCGAAGTTGTAGTAACCTTCCGGGATGAGAGTGAGAGTTCCAAATACAGGCGGATCTAATTCCCTGACCTGTATATTATCAACATAGATGCTGTTTCCGTTCCCGCTGTAAGGCCTAAGTTTTATCTTGTTTGTTCCCGGAGGAAGCGGATATATCTTCTTCTTCCATTGTGTAGCATTCGGCGTGAAGTCAGTCGAAATCGGCGGCGCAGTATTTAGCGTTCCTCCTTTAGAATGTCCATACAAAGCTTCCATTGTATAATACACTAATCCGCCGTCTGTTGAGTATAAAGCTGTCAGTGAGTCAGGACCCAGCAGTGAGTTTGAATTCGGAGCATAAGCATAATCAAAAATTAGATGTCCGTTAAATTCGGTTGGAATAAACTCAAATGATTCCATTGGCTGTGATTCTCCAACCGGTGCAATATATGAGTTGAATTTACCCGAGCCGGAGTCAATGCCGTATGCGCTTGCCGGATTTTGGCTCCAGTAAAACACTGTATCCGTAACTCCCTGCTCGGGGGCATAAAAATCTGAGATCAAAACAAACAACCACCTCGGCGGCCAATATCTATAGAAGTCAGCGTACAATACAAAGAATGGTCCGTTCACGTTTTTTAAGCATTTTGTCTTGCCAGTTATATTAACATATGAAGTCCATGCCTGATATCTACCTGTGTAACCATTTTCACACCAGAATGGCCAAACTTTTCCATTACCTGATGTGATCCCTATATAATCACCCTGATAACCTGCTGCGAGTCCGCCGATTGGTGCCGGTGTAAAATTGTGATCAGACACCAGCAAATCTGAGAATGAAACTCCGGCGTCAGTTGATCTTGACAAGTAAACTTCTGCTTCGGTATTTGTGAAACTGTTGCGCGTACTGTAATAGCAGACATTCACATCGCCTGTCTCATCAACCCGGATTGCCGGAAGATATTCGTAATTGTTCGGATCAATGTTCTGATTGACTTTTGTTCTTGACCATGTCAATCCCTGATCCGTGGAAGTGTTCAACACGATGTCCGCAACTCCGTCTGCCGGCAAGAAATATTTCTCTCCCGTGGCGACATATATGTTCCCTCTTGTTGAGCAGTTTGTCATATCTATATCAATTCTCGGGAAACCATTGCATCTGATTCCGTTGAACAATGAGCCTGTCCTTATACCGTTCATGTCAGCGGCAATATTTGTTGTGTATGAATAAGATGCTCCTCCGTCATTTGATTTTGCAAATCCCAACCAATCCTCTGTTGAGTTTTGTCCGTTAAGAATGCTGTGTGCCCAAACAACATAAACTACACCCCCGGGACCCACCTTAATATCACATCCAAGATTGAAATAGCCCGGTGCCGGAGCGGGGCTCACAGAAGTAACTACGCTCCAGGTTAATCCGCCGTTTGTAGAATATGAGCTCATGATCTTGTAAAGATTTGCTCCGGCGAATTCAGTATAAACAGTGTACATTCTCCCAAAATATGGACTTGCCGGATCTTCATCTGTTGCCGACATATTCTTGTCCGTGCTGCTTGATGAACCCGGAAGAATTATTGTGTTTGAAAACGAAGCTCCCTGGTTAGTTGAATAGCTTACACCCATCCTTAATGCGGAAGTCAGATATGAGATCATATAGTTTCCCCTTGCGTTTATTGCCGGTGCAGGATCACCTCCGTTAAAGATTGGAATGTTTCCAGTTCTGATCAGAGTATCATTCCCTTTCCATGTGAAACCGGAGTTTGAAGAAAGGTATGTTCCCGTGCTGAGTCCGCCTCCCTGAAATGTATTTGCAGAACCGTAAAACAGAAAAGCATTTGTGGGATGTCTTGTAAGAGGCGTTTCGCTCTGAGTTCCGTCTGATCTTGGGTGTACTCGGAAGTTTGGGCTTACGAAGTAACTAATGGAATTAACAACGATCTTTCTCGGAAGTGCAGACGGAACTTCAGTTTGCTCGTTGTTTGGAAGCTCTGAATAATATCCTGAAATATCTATTATTGGAGAAGTTCGGGGATCAATTGTCCATCTCGGACTGTCATGGTCTTGTGAGTTTACATTCGAATAGAATGCAACAATGGTGAGAAGCACTGTGAATGCCTTCATTTTGTTCTACCTTTAATTACCCTTTTTTAAAAAATTCTTTTGATAGTTACAATACCTTTTTTTGGTACCCTCGCTATTACGGATTGAATAATAAAGATCCTCCGCAATGAAGAGCAAAACCGCAAAGAGCGCAAAGGTCGCAGAGTGTAAGATGGAACTTGAGCTGAATTGCACGAAAGATCCTCCGCGAACTTTGCGCCTTCTCTGCGAACTCCGCGGTTAACAATCACAATCGTATCTCTGCCGCGAAATGAAGAGCAAAACCGCAAATGGCGCAAAGTTGTCGCAAAGGTCGCTGAGTGTAAGATGCAGCTTGATCTGAATTGCACGAAAGATCCTCTGCGAACTTCGCGCCTTCTCTGCGAACTCCGCGGTTAACAATCACAATCGTCTCTCTGCTGCGAAATGAAGAGCTAAACCGCAGAGGGCGCAAAGTTGTCGCAAAGCTCGCAGAGTGTGAGATGCAACTTTATCTGAATTGATGGTTAATCCTCAGCGAACACTGCGCCTTCTCTGCGAACTCCGCGGTTAACAATCACGATAGTCTCTCTGTTATGAAATGAAGAGCAAAACCGCAGAGGGCGCAAAGTTGTCGCTAAGGTCGCAGAGTGTAAGATGCAAAAGGATTTTTTTATCATATCTGTCCAAAACGTTTGAAATTCTTTAGGTGAAAAGTTTGACGAAATGTGCTGCAAGAAGTTATTCCGCTTTCTTTTGAACGACCAAAAGAAAGCTTAGCAAAGAAAAGTCGCCCGCTGCATCCTAATTGCCTAAAATTGCTCGCTTTGGCTACGTGAATTTCAACTCCTCACACGACAGAAGAACGCTGTCGTGTTTGTCAAACAGGAAATTCACGTTTACGCCAAAGCTCACAATTTCTTAACGGCATTAGGATGAGGCGGGTTGTTCTTAAGACTTTCGCAAAAGGGTTTACTCTTGAACTGGTTTGGAAATAATTTCGTAATTTCAAAAATGTTTTGGACAGCAGTGTTTTTTTATCCTCTTAAAGCCCGCTCTATGTCTTGAATTATTTAAATCAATTGTTAATATTGTTTTTGACAAAGCAATTACTGTACACTTAAGATTACCCCAAAAATCTTAGCAATAAGATTTCAAGTATAAGTTTTCTAAGGAAAATTTATTCAGCGTCAAATCCCCAAAGTAATTTCAACAACTATTTAATTCACTCTTCCCCATTCCAAAATGGGATGGGAAATCTAAACCTATAATTTGGCAATGAGAAAATTGTACACTTTTCTAATGTGTGTGATTTCAATTTCTTTCTTCATTGGCTCTTCTGCACAGTCCGCGATTTATTATGTTGATGCAAACGGGAATGATTCCAATGATGGTCTCTCAACTTCTACACCATGGAGAACTATCTCTAAAGTAAATTCAATGATGCCGTCTGTTACTGCCGGCACTCAGATACTTTTCAAAAGGGGTGATACTTTTTACGGGATGATCATGGCAACTAAATCAGGCACAACGGGCAATGAAATAATCTTTGGCAGTTACGGCACGGGCAATCTCCCCGTAATTACCGGAACTAAACTGCTTACCGGCTGGACCGTCCACTCGGGAAGCATATACTCAGTTAATTGCACAGATACTGTCTCGCATCTTTATGCAAACGGAAAACTCATGACAATCGCCAGATTTCCTAATTCAAGATTTCTAAAGACCGATTATGCAAACTCAACAACTGCTTTTGACGATGCTGAACTTACACAGCCGTCCGGCTACTGGAATCAGGCAAACTGCAGAGTAAGATCTTCTAACTGGTGTTATGAATCACGCACAGTTACAGGCTTCAGTGCAGGCCATGTCACGCTTTCTTCACCAACACAGAATATGATCTTTCCTAAAGCCGGATATTATTTCGACAACAGACTTAATTTACTTGACACTGCCAATGAGTGGTTCTATGATAAACCTGCCGGCAAGATATACTTCTATGCACCGGGCGGTGTTGATCCGAATACGATTCAGGTTGAAGCAGTAGTTGTCAAGTATGGATTCTTGCTCGTCAACAATGGCAACAATGTGATCTTACAGGATCTGAAATTTACAGGATTCAGGGATAACGCAGTGGAATTTTATACAGCTAATTATATACGGGTTCAAAGATGCGTAATGAGCAAAGCAGGAAAAAGCGGATTGAGAATCAACGGCAACTACAATGTTGTTGATAACAATGTAATTGAAGACAACCTTAATACAGGCATAACCGGTGTGTTTACAAATTGTACTGTTTCAAACAATCACATTAACCGAACGGCATTGATGGCCGGCTACGGTGAGAATTCCTGGGGCAGTCACGGAATACAATTTTACCTTGCCACCGGGACAGTCTGCAAGGATAATGTAATTGACAGTTCAGGATATACAGGCCTGCTGGTATCCAAGAACATGCTTGTGAAAAACAATTACGTCAGCAATTCATGCATGACTTTGAATGACGGAGGAGGAATTGATATTGATGATGCTGATGGCATGCAAGTACTCGATAATGTTGTCGTAAATTCATTTGGAAATGTGGAGTCGTCATACTCACCAATCAGTTATGCAAACGGAATATACTTTGCATCAAGTGTTACCAAAAACGTTCTCATAAAAGGAAACACAATTGCCAACAATGGATACGTCGGAATTAATGTTGACAACAAAGCAACATCAGTCAACAATCAGATAATAAACAATGTGCTTTACAATAATGCTTACTCTCAGATCGTGATGACTGATTATTCATCCACTTCATACACTCCTTCGTACAGCAATATTGTTAAAGGCAATCTAATGTACTGCCTTAGTTTTTTGCAGACTTGCATTGAGTATCAAATGTTCAAGTCACCTACCTTCAGTGACTTTGGAACATTTGACAGCAACTATTACTGCAATCCCTATACAGAACACATTATGCGAAGGTCTATGGTTTACGGCACGTACAATACAAAGTATTATACTCTTTCATCATGGAAAGAGTTATTCAATGAAGACCTGACTTCAGGAACAAGTTCATTTGTATTTGATCAGTACAGAGTGCTTGACACTTTGAGTTCAAACATGATACTTAATCCGCGTTTCACAACTGACCTCACAAACTGGTCAACCACTCCTTCAGCGGGCTCAACTATTGTGCACAACATCAATCCAATGCTTGATACCGGCTGCATGAAAATACGCTGGAATGGAACCGGCGGGCCACAGGGACTCACATCATGCAATTATCTGACTCTTGCCAAGAACAATTATTATTTCCTGAGATTCGATTACGCCGGTGATTACAAAGGCGATCTTAGTGTATTCGGCAGACCAAATGCAGGAGCCAGTCCGTTTCTCTTTGCCAGAAGATATCTTGCCGTGGAAAATTTCAGAAAAAGACATTCGTTTGTATTCAAGCCGGACACTACTGAGACACAGGCGAGAGTAACATTCTCAATGGTTTTGCCGGATACTACTGCATACGTTGACAACGCATATCTGTATCGTGTCAATGTGGAGAGAATTGACTCTACATTGAAGAACAGACTTTTCTATAACCCTACAAATTCTGTACAGGTCTATTCACTTGATGGCATTTCATATAAAAATCCTGATGGAGCACCTGTGACAGGAAGCATTGTGTTGCAGCCTTACACTTCAAGGATTCTTGTCAATGAATCTAATGTTCTCCAAAAACATCTTTCGCTTAAAATTCTGATTGAAGGCTTCTATGAACCTCAGACGGGAATAATGAAAAGTGATACCGTAAAAGTTTTCCTGAGAAGTTCAACTTCGCCATTTAACAAAATTGATTCTGCATTATCAGTTGTTGACAGCTCAGGAAATGCAGACCTTTATTTTTTGAATGCGATTGCGGGTGTAAATTATTTCATTTCTGTTGAGCACCGCAATTCTCTTGAGACATGGAGCAGCAGCTCAATCAGTTTCATATCAAATGAAGCAGCCTATGATTTCACTAGTGATGCATCCAAAGCGTATGGAAACAACATGATTCTTTCCGGAAGCAAATATTGCATTTACAGCGGCGACGCAAATCAGGACAAGTCAATTGATGCTACAGATGTCAGCAACATTGCCAATGATGCATCAAACTATGTTCAGGGATTTTACGAAACCGACATCAACTATGACGGCATAGTTGATGGAACAGACTTTCTGATTGCCAACAACAATGCAGAGAATTATGTAATAGTGTTGAGACCGTAAGGTTTTATCTGGGAGATGTTTGTCATTGCGAGTTTCAACATTTGGGTTTTCTACATATAGATTTTCACTCACTTTTTTCGATTGTGATTCACAATAAGCTTGTCAATCACTTTAGGTTTGTCATTCCTGCGCATGCAGGGGGCACCCTTTGGATCATCTACGATTATAGAAGATGCAACATAGAAGCAATTGCTGCATTGAGACATTGTGCACCACCCGGTCATCTATGAGTAATGAAGACACTATTCCGTAGATCCCTGCATTCGCAGGGATGACAAATTGGGGATATGTTTGTCACTCCAGCACATGCATGTCCGGCAAGGACGGATGTTGTGATTACACATTGGAGAGTTACATCATTTTATGAAGTCAGGTTCAAAAACAAAGAAGCCGCGAAGATCACTCTCCGCGGCTTACCGGGTTTTTGTAATTCTGTTTGCTGATTACTTCACTAAGGAGAGTTTCTTTGTTTGTACAAAGTTTCCTGATGTAAGTGTGTAGAAGTAAATTCCGCTTGATAGATCAGAAGCATTAAGACTTACCGAGTAATATCCTGCTTCCTTAGTTTCATTAACAAGTGATTTCACTTCTCTTCCGTTAAGGTCATATAGTGAAAGCGTAACCTTTCCGGGAGCTGAGATCTGATAGTTAATGGTTGTGCTTGGATTGAACGGATTCGGATAATTCTGTGCAAGATCAAATACAGAAGGAACACCGATCACAACTTCATTGCTGAGATTATGATATTCATAGTTGCCATTGAAATCTATTTGCTTCAGTCTGTAATTGTATGTTCCTGATGCAAGGCCTTTGTCAGTGAAGGTATAATTTCTTACTTCTGTTGTTGTTCCGTTGCCGTTTACTGCACCAACTTTGCTCCATACGCCGTTTGAACTTCTTTCAATATCAAAACGTGAATTGTTTGTTTCGCTGGAAGTTGACCAGTTGAGTGTAACATTACTGTTTGAGATAACTGAAGTGAAGCTTGACAATTCAACCGGAAGCGGTTGATCTCTTGAAACAACCAAGGCATCAATACCGGCATAATTGCTGTTATTACCAAACGGACCAGCATCAACCATTGCGTATCTGATGGCAAATCTGGCAGTGATTCCTGACGAAGGTGCTGCATATCCTCTCAATCCCCATGAATCATCATCTGTATTCAAGAATCTGCCGAGTTCAACCCAGTTAGCATCTTCCGGCAACGAACTTCCTGTAGGATTATACATGACTCTCATTGAATCCGGGAACGGATTGTCTTCAACAGATCTCTCACGGAAGAAAATTGAATCCCCGGCTACTACATTAAGCGGAGGTAATACGAGCCAGTTGTCAATAGGATTTGCTCCCGTTGTAGAATTATAATTTGAGGCAACATAGCCGGTTGTAGGACCATTAAAAGCGTCAAACACAATATCGTTTCCCTGGAACCACATAGCAGCCGATCCCGCAGGACCTCCTCTTCTGTATAAATCATAGCCTCTTCCAATAAGAGCCGTTGTGTCATTTGCACCGTCAAAATCATCTGTGTAATAAGGAAAACCTGTAACAGCCGATGGATTATTGTTATCGGTCACTGCAGGTTCATTTGATACTGATTTGTTTGAAAAACTTCTTGCACCGTTGTTTGGATTGTCAGTTGTTGAGAATCCCAACAAGACACCAAAAGTGAGAACTGCTAACAGAAAGTAATTTACCCTTTTCATTTTTTCAGTTTTAATTTTTGTAAAATGTTTTTTGAAAAGAATTACTTGTAACCCGGATGAAAAGCTTTATTAAAGACTTGTAAAACGGAGCAACGATCTTGTCTTGATTTTGCCTCCTTTTTATGATTGAGATTTTGTTGAGTGTTAAGTTAATAATTCAGTGCATAGATTCAAATGGTATTTTGATTTCCAAATAAGGTAGATTCCTTTTATTTGATTGCGAGAATAGTTTACAGGATGTTTGCCTCAGCAAGTCTCAACTTTTGGTTTTTCCACATAAATGTCATTCACTATAAGTTAGTCATTCCCGCGGGTGCAGGGAGCACCCTCTGAGTCATCTACGAGTAGCGAAAGCTCTATTCAGTCAATCCTTGCATTCGCAGGGTGGCGATTATACTTTTTCGTAAGTCCCCGCCTGCAAACATGACCTCTCCGTGTAACTCTGTGTGTCTTCGTGTAACTCTGCGTAACTGCTCTAAATTGCAGACTGAAAAAAAATCTTCACAATAAAACAAAACCGAAAGCAGGAATGACTCTCCCGCTTTCGGTTCTAACACTTACAAGATAGTATCAACAATTACACTTGCCTTATCTCCAGCACATCATGAAAATCCGTCAGATGAGGCTTCTCGAATTCATAGACAAATGGCATCGTGATCTTCACTCCGGCTTCAATGTGATTTTCGGTTCCGTGCAGCAATTCAAATTCATCGCAAGAACTTGCAAGTGAGACCATATCAAAGCAAACGCCATCTGTCATGTCATTCTGCTCTTTGATCAGCTTCAACTGTTCCAGCAGATCATGAAAGGTTTCATCGAAGTTTGCTCCGTGTCCCATGATGATTGCATAAACAGAATGAGGAATCTGTCCGCATGAAGTTCGGCTAACATCACCCGGAGGACGAGGGGTAATCTTGAATCCATTCTCCTCGCAATCTCTTTCCTTATTCTCCCAGTCTTCATAGACTTCCGAAGTACATGAAATAATGTTCGTTACTTCCCTCACTGAAACTCTGACGCTCTGCTTCACTATGAATTCATTTATTCCTGCCTTGCCTGCTACATGAGCTCTTTCAGCTGGACCTATATACTCTGTCTTGTAAACTTTCGCTGAATTCTCGAAATCCCTAACATATTCAGATACCCAATCATTTGCACGCAACAGGGCATCCTTGTATGCATCCCATGCGCACTGCAATTCTGATTCATTATTTCTTTCGTGAGCATAATAAGATGCAGAACCTACAACAATTGTTGAATACTTCTTTTCAGGCTTTTTGTTTCCACCTTTTGTGAGTTCCATAGTCCTTTGCACCCCCTTTCAGCTTTTTGTTTTAACAATACTATGAAGGAATGAACGCTGATTAAAGTCAAATATTTCTGTACTATCTTAGGTGACTATCAGTATTGGTGGGATTCTGCAAATATGGTTTCGATTCGGAGATATCCGATCAAAGTATTTTTTGATCACTTGCTTGCACAGCAGAATTCTATTTCATCCTTTCACTTTCCACTTTTCAACCTTGATGCTATTAAGATCTTTGCATTCTACCGTCACGAGCAATTTGATCATCACATCATAGATGTAGTCAGTATGAGGAGGAGGAGGATCGTTGCTTGTATTGCTGATGCTTTGAAATTCCACTCTATAGGACTTTGCTGAACACCGCTTGGAGCACTTCACAGATTGAATCCATCGGTCTGCATTAATTTGCGCATTAGTTAATGCTATATGTATGGCATAATTTTCAATAGCACTTTTCTGGGACAATGGTCCATGCCATGAACCAATTCCATCAATTACCATTTTTAACTTCCCACATCTCTCTCTTGCCATAATTAATTTTTTTAATTGAGAAAAATTTACATAGATTCCACCGGTTAGAATTAACTCTTTGCAAATAGACTGCTCTAAAATTTTTCCCGAATGGACCCCTTCGGGGCAACTCTCAATTTTCAATTTTCAATTTTCAATTTTCATCTGGTCTTCACCACAGACAACAACGTCTGCCCTGTTCCGATTGATCTCCTTTTCCTGCCTCGTGACATCCTGTTAACGATTACAATATATACAAACTGGCCCGTTATGTAAACGTGTCGTGTCATTTTGAGTCTGTAGGTTCCGGGCAAAATTGGTAAAGACGGGCCGATGGCATTGATTTCCTGTACTAATGCAATGGCACGTTCGCCAAATCCAAATCCTGAATCATATACCTTAAAGTCGGATTTCTTCAGACCAGTTACCGGCATTCCTGTCTCGTCTTTCACACGGACTGTAAGATATTGTTCTTTTAATGCTGTTCCGTCTGCTGCATTCTCCCAAGTGCACTCTGCTGTCAAGAAATATTTTTCTTCCATGGTTTTTGTTGTTAAATTTTCCTCAAATTAAGTATTCAAACCGGAAATGTAAACTGTTAATATGAACGCAAGAATATCTTAGCAATTACATTAGCGATTTGGAAGATGAGTTAAGACTTCCATCATCATTAAATGTAAGCTCTTCAAAGTTCAGTTGATTCGAAAATATATTGTAAACCGTTTAATACAGGTTCCAACAATTCCTAATCTCTGACTCGTAAATACAGAGGAGTAGATCTGAAGTTTTCAACACTACAGCAAACGGAGCGCATGTAACATTACGCTCACTTTATTCCACTTCAAACCCTCTGATTGCTTTAATTTCCTTAAATTTCATTGACATTACTGAGCATTAAAACTATATTGTTTGCTCAATTTTTTAACATATTTAACACATTTTAAGGAGATTTCCGACTAATCACGGAGTGAAAACTTGAAGAAAAACCTTACCCGAATTATCATCACCATTGCACTAATTGCATTGTCGCTTTACTTCTTATATCCAACATATAAGGATTACAATTTCACCAAAGAACTAAAATCACTTACCGGGCAGGACAGCTCTGATTTCATTGACAAAAATGCTGCTGAACTGACAAAAGCCAGGGATAATCGCCTCAAACTGGGGCTTGATCTTCAGGGCGGTATGTATGTGGTTCTTGATGTGGATATTGTGAAACTGCTTGAGGATATGGCTGTAAGGAAAGATGACCAGTTGCTGGCAGTTCTTGCCGAAGTTAAGGAAGCAACCAAGACAAGTGACGAGTTGATCTTTGATACTTTCAAAGCAAAACTCGCTGCAAGAGGTCTTACGCTTAAGAACTATTACGGAGAAACAAGAGACACCGAAAGCGATATCGAATCGAAACTGACATCTGAGATTGACAAATCACTCGACAGAGCAGTGGAAATCGTCCGTAACAGAATTGATCAGTACGGCGTTGCCGAACCGCAGATACAGAAGATCGGTAACAGCAGAATAGTTGTCGAACTTCCGGGCGTCAGCAATCCGCAGGAAGTAAGAAAACTTCTTGAAGGTACTGCTCTTTTAGAGTTTAAACTGATCTATGACCCTCAATCAACAGTTAAGGTCATGGAAGCCATTAATAAGGTACTGGTTGGAGATACGACAACAGTTTCTGATACTCTGAATAATGCACCGTCAAATGATACTGCCAAAACCGTTTCAGGCAAGATTGAAGATTCAGTGAAGTCAAATGTATCATCGGCCGGAACAGAAGGAAAATCCGATACCAAGACTCAATCCGGTACGGTGGCTTCAGGACAGGATACGAATGCAAAGAAGGAAACCAAGAAGATTGAGACTACAAAGAAACTTGACTCAGCTAAGAAGAAAGATACAACAAAAAAGGTTACTAATGATACATCCTTAAAAACTGAAGACACTGCTGTATCATCAGCTGATACAGGCACAACTGAAGCAGATACTTCCGCTCAGCTTTCTGAAGAGGAGTTCAGGGCAAAATTTCCTTTCTTTGCTCTTGTCGGATTGAATCAGGAAAGCGGAACAGCTGATGGCTATGTGAAAGACTCTGACAGGGACAAAGTCGAAAGGATACTCAACAGAGAAGATGTTAAGGCAATAATTCCAACCGATCTTCAGTTTGGATGGTCAAACAAGACATTCGATGCACAGGGTGAAAAGATACATGTGCTTTACGCTGTTAAGAAAGATCCCGAGCTAACCGGTAAGGTCATTGTTAATGCAATGGCAAACATTGATCCGACCAGCAATACGCCAATTGTAACAATGGAAATGGATGGTGAAGGATCTTCAGACTGGGCAAGAATTACCGGTGCAAACATCAACAAACGAATAGCAATAGTTCTCGACAATGTGGTTTATTCCGCTCCGGTTGTAAGAAGCAAGATAACCGGCGGAAATTCACAGATCGAAGGAATGGCTAATGTTCAGGAAGCTAAGCTTCTTGAGATCGTGCTCAAAGCAGGTGCTCTGCCGGCTCCGGTCAAGATCATTGAAGAAAGATCTATCGGACCATCGCTTGGTGAAGACTCCATTAAAGCAGGCATATCTTCATCTATTGCAGCCCTGATTCTGGTTGCTCTGTTCATGGTCTTTTATTACAGATTCGGAGGAGGTGTTGCAGATTTCGCAGTAATACTCAATACGATCATTATTCTCGGAATAATGGCTTCGCTCAAAGCAACTCTGACTTTGCCGGGTATTGCAGGTTTGATCTTGTCCATCGGCATGTCTGTTGATACGAACGTTCTTATCTTTGAGCGTATCCGAGAAGAGCTTGATTCAGGCAAACCATTGAGAACAGCCGTTGATCTTGGATACAAGAAAGCATTCTCTGCTATCATCGACTCGCACTTTACAAGTATAATCACCGGCATAATTTTGTATCAGTTCGGAAGCGGACCGATACAAGGATTTGCATTAACTTTGATCTTCGGACTTGTTGCAAACCTGTTCACTGCTATTGTTATAACGCATGTCATTTTCGATATCATGATCGAAAAGGGCAAACACATAAGTTTCGGATAAAAATTAATTGGATAATACGCCACAATAATGAGAATATTTCACAACGCCAATTATGATTTCATGGGCCAGAGAAAGAAGATGTATCTTCTTTCCGCTGCAATCATTGTAATTGGGTTCATAATACTTTTGGCTTTCAAAACAATTCCGCTTGGCATTGATTTTATTGGCGGTACAGAATTGCAGATTCAGTTCAGCAATGATGTCAATATCGGCGAAGTTCGTTCCGCTATGGATGAAGCAGGCTTCCCCGGGATGGAGATTAAGACACTTGGTGCAGGAAACTCCATTCTGCTAAGGACTCCGATGCAGGCAGAAGGAACAACTGTATCAGATAACATTCAGGCAGCAATTAAAGCAAAGTTTCCGGATAATAACTTTCAGGTAATGCGGCTTGATAAAGTCGGACCGAAGATCGGAGCTGAGCTCAGAACAAATGCCATGTTTGCAATTGTATTTTCTCTCATTGCAATACTCATTTATCTTGCATTCCGGTTTCAGTTTGTGTTCGCTGTCGGTGCGGTTATCGCCTTGTTCCATGATGTGCTGATTACAATTGCTATGATTGCCATTTTTAACTGGATATTCCCTGCTTTGCGACTTGAGTTCAATCAGTCGATGCTTGCGGCATTCCTTACACTTATTGGTTTTTCAACAAACGACACTGTTATCGTATTCGACAGAATCCGAGAGAACATAAAGCTCTTCAAGAACGAGGATATTGAAGACGTGATGAACAAGAGTATAAATGCAACGCTAAGCAGGACGGTTATCACAAGCGGACTTGTATTTCTTACCGTTCTTGTTCTTTTCATCTTTGGAGGAGAGGTTAACAGAAGTTTTGCATTTACTTTCGCAGTCGGTATTATCACCGGAACTTATTCGTCTATCTTCATTGCCAGTGCGATTGTTGTAGAATGGAAAGAACGTGAAAATGCAAAATCAAGCGCTAGGAAACTTTCAAAGTCAAAAACTATTTCTACACCAAAAGTGAAAAAAGCAGGTGTCTGATAATTTCATCAGATATTCAGATTCCGAAGGCAAGAAGCTTGCCGTTATTCAATTGAATGAAGATCTTGTCGGTCTGAGCGATAAAGGAAGTCTCGGTGAGATTGTCAAATCAGAGATTGCGAGAGGCGTAAATGATTTTTCATTTGACTTTTCGGGACTAAGGTCGCTCAACAGTGCCGGAATCGGAATCATCATTGGTTGCAGAAATTCTATTCTCGCAAAAGGAGGTTCGCTTAAACTTGACAATGTTAATGATAAGATCACAGATATTTTCAAACTCACTAAGATTGACGGACTCTTTGGCTTGGGAAAGTAGCTTTTTGTTTAAATAATTTTTCAAAAGATCTTCATTTCACTTTAACAGAGATGAAGATTTTTTTATGTTCAATTCAATTACAATTCTAAAATGATAACAGTACTTGTAGGACTCCAGTGGGGAGATGAAGGTAAAGGCCGCATGGTTGACTACCTTGCCGGTAATGCAGATATTGTTGCAAGATATCAGGGAGGAAACAATGCAGGACATACTGTTGTAAATGAGTTTGGTGTTCATAAGCTTCATCTGATTCCTTCAGGAATATTCTATCCTGACGTTATCAATATTCTTGGTCCCGGAATGGTAATTGACATTGAAGCTCTTGTAACTGAACTGGAAGAACTTTCTTCTACAGGAATTGATGTGAGCAATGTGAGAATCTCAGACAGGGCAACTATCACATTCCCCTTTCACCGGCTCGAAGACAATCTTGAAGAAGAGCGGCTTGGTGGTTCAGCTTTCGGATCAACAAGAAGAGGAATTGCTTATGCTTATGGTGAGAGATACATGAAGAAGAGCATTATGATCGGTGAATTGCTGTTTCCCGACTCCCTGAGCAAAAGAATTGAAGGTCTTGTAGAGTGGAAAAATCTATTCTTTGAAAAAGTGTACGGCTCCGAAGAAAGAGTCAGTTTTGAGAATACAATGAAATGGCTGACAAAATACGGCGACAAAATCAGAAGACATATTTGTGATACTACCGAACTTCTGGAATCAGCAGCATCTGCAGGCAAGAATATTCTTTTCGAAGCACAGCTCGGTTCTCTAAGAGATATTTATTTCGGGATATATCCTTTCACAACATCATCAAGCACGCTTGCATCATTCGCACCTGTAGGCGGTGGTTTATTCAACAGAAGAATCGACAGAATACTTGGCGTGATGAAATCGTTTTCCACTTGCGTTGGGGCAGGACCATTCGTAACGGAGATGCCTGAAGATGAAGCCGGAATGATGAGAGAGATTGCTTATGAATATGGAGCTTCAACAGGAAGGCCACGCAGGATCGGACATTTTGATGCTGTCGCTTCAAGATACGGAGCACGAGTTCAGGGAGTTGATGAGATAGCTATGACAAAACTCGACAGTCTTTCCGGTCAGAATAGACTTCTCATTTGCACAGAATATGAGATCAATGGCAAGAGAACAGGTGACTTCCCCATCTCCGCAGCGCTTGAGAATGCTGTTCCCCGGTATATTGAAATGAAGGGATGGAAGGACAATATCTCCGGTATAAGAGAATTCAACAAACTTCCGGATGATGCGCAGAAGTATGTATTGAAAATAGAAGAGCTTGTCGGTTATCCAATCAAATATGTATCAGTCGGTCCGGAAAGAGAAAGCCTTATAGTCAGATAAATTGCTAAGGTTTATCCTCGCTAGATTTCAGAGTAACGTCGTTTTCGATGTTTGATTTCTCAGCTTCAATTACTTCATTAACAGGACTGACAAAAGTTGTCGCAGGTGTAACCGGCACTGGAATGTTTCCTTTCTTTTCCTTTTCCAGAATAGCATCAAATGATATTCTTCCTGCACCAGAGATCAGAGTAGCAAGTGAACATGCAAGGAAAACAAAATTGTGGCTGAACGGAAGTTCTTCATGTCCCGGTCCCAACACCATCAAAAAACTTATACTCATGATCGCCATAAACAGGCTTGTAATTGGAGTGAATAGTCCGATTATATATAACGCTCCAAAGACCATCTCCATGAATGGAAGCATGAAGGCAAGTACAAATGCCAGATTGTCATCCATTTTTCCTATCGCTTGCACACTCTCTATGAACTCCTGAAGATTCAAAACTTTTTTCGCGCCCGCTACAAGAAACAAGCTGCCTAATGCAAGCCTTATTATCAGCAATCCGACATTGGCGCTCTTCCCTGCTTTGAATAATAAATTCATTTATCTTTTTTTAGATGTGATTGAAATTAAGTATGTTTGAACATTAATTCTATTTGAATTTGATTCCCATTCTCAGAACTCACTGACTCAAATTTCATGTAAACGTAGAATTGAACAAGAATCTATTTTAAGGACTCTCATCATTGTCAGAATCTCTGTGACAAATATAAGAATCAAAAATGTTTTAAATAAAGTGCTGAACTGTATAAGGCACAAAGTTGTCGCTAAGTTCGCTGATTGAGACAGGCAGCCCGTCTCTCATCTTCCATAGGATCCTCTGCTAACTAATCGGTTAAATAAGACGGCATCCCAACTTCAGGGTACTGGCTTACCCAAAGATTATGACACAGGGAAAAAAACTTGACGCTATATCGTACATCTCAGCATGAGTGAAATGGTGGATATTGCCCCTGCCATGTAAGAATGCACTTGCGCTTAAATTGAACTTAGCTTCAGGTATCAATATCTTTATCAAAATATGAACCCATCCAGAAAAGATACATTGAGAAAAATGCCGATGGTCAAATGGTTTGACCCGGCACAGCTGATTGACACAGGCATAAAGGTTGTGTTGTCAACATTCATAGGAGAACAGTCAGACCGCCGGATAATTCAGGCGCTTTCAACCGTTAAGGAAGATTTTTTCGACTTTAGCTTACAATACATCGAGCGTGATGGAAGTCCGGCTAAGAACAATGCAAAAGACAGGGATGAAATGTGGATCGATTACATTTCAGATACAGGTGACGGATGGAATTCGACTTATGGAATTGCATACTATTCTTCTGCGAAGGAGCTGATTCTGAAAAACAACACTGACAGCAATAGTGAATCATACAAAACAAAAAGAGGCAATGTCTTGGTTTTCGGAGGTGATGAAGTGTATCCGACACCAAGCAAACAGAATTACATCAGACGGCTAACAAAGCCCTTTGAAAATGCATTCGGAGATGATGCTCCGGAAGAACATCCCCATGTTTTTGCCATACCCGGCAATCACGATTGGTACGATGGCTTGACAGCTTTTTCAAGAGTATTTTGTTCAGATCTCAATCCGATGTTTGCCGGTTGGCATTCAAGACAACGACGAAGTTACTTTGCTTTGAAACTTCCCGGCAACTGGTGGATGCTTGGTTCAGACGGGCAACTTCAATCGGACATTGACACTCCACAGCTAGAATATTTCAGAAGCGTCTGCAATAATCACATGCAGAACGGCGACAAGGTCATTCTCTGCATTTCGCAACCCAACTGGATCTATGCGCACAAGTATAAGAAATATGGAGAGGATTATGATGAAAGTGATCTCATTTATCTGCAGCAGGAAATACTTGCAAAGAAGAATATTGACATAAAAGTATATCTGTCGGGCGACTATCATCATTACAGAAGGCATGAAGAGGTCAGAATGGATGGCAGGACACCTGTTCAAAAGATCACTGCAGGCGGTGGCGGAGCGTTTCTTCATCCAACTCACGACATAGATGTTTCATTGATCAGCGAAGACTATGGCATCAAAAAAAAGTCAGGAAGAAAATTTGCGCTTAAGGAATCATATCCGGATCTGAAAACTTCTAAGAATCTGACCTTCAGAGATCTTCTGTTCCCAATTATCAATCCGGGTTTCGGCATTCTTACTGCATCTTTATATGTATTCACTTCTTGGCTGATAAGCTCTTCAATAGATTTCAAAATACCCGAATCATTATCTGATGCATTCGTTTTTACAGCTGAAGCATTTTTCAGAAATCCCCTTGCAGGTGTTTGGTTGCTGCTGCTTATTGGGGCATTTATTTTCTTCACGGATACACATTCGAAATTGTACAAATGGGTGGGAGGATTCCTGCATGCATTAGCCCATCTTAATGCAATTTTCTATGTAGCGCTTTTCGGTTTGTATCTTGGTGGTAAGATGTTCCCGCAGCAAGGATACTTCATGTACATTTTTCTCATGGCATTCGAATTCATTGGGGGATGGATAATTGGTTCATTCCTATTCGGGCTTTACCTTTTCATTTCTCAATATTTCTTCGGCAGGCACAATGAAGAATCCTTTTCAGCGGCCAGAATTCAAGACTATAAAAACTTTCTACGGCTTCATATCTCCAAAGACGGAGTGCTTACAATCTATCCAATCAAACTGCAAAAAGTTCCAAGGAAGTGGCGCAACCGGAACAAGTCGGAGACAGAGAAAATCAACTCGTATATTGTTCCGCTCGATGGCTCCAAACCCGAACTCATTGAAGATCCTATTGTTCTGAAGTATTGACTGCACACTGATTCCAAAAGATTCTCACTTCGGCCAAATTGAGATAATTATTGCAGCTTGGCTCATATCTGCTAGATTCATATTACTTACTACACTTCATATCAAATGAACAGCTGCACTGCATTTCTAAATTTCTGTTTCTCCCCCTAGGTACTGCTTAGCTGCAACTTTCTCTTCTGCTAAGGAAAGGCATCATTCAATTTTTAATTTCTAATTTTTAATTTCTAATTTTTAATTTCCAGTTAACTAAGGCTATCATACCTGACAATCACCCACTTAAAATCTGTATTGCTGAACGAAAGCTCGCATAGCAGATCACTGTCTCTGCAAGTAACTACATAGTGGTGTTCGAAGCCTTCTCTTACAGGGATTTTCCAGGTCTGAAGCATCTCGGTGACTTTGTACACGCTGCCTCTCCACTTGAATTTTACAATGCTGGGGTGCAGTCCAGAGTAATATACTATTACATCAACCGGTTCGAATACGGAGTTGTTGTTCATTTGCACTTGATGATTAATTACCATAATAAATTATGGTATCGGCAAGTAAGAATCAACTTATATCCGAGTGAACTTCAGTCATGACTTGAATTCGTCAGGCACATCTGACTTGACCTGATTTACGATGATGCCAAAATCTCTTCATGCTAAGTGAGGTCTGCTCCTTAATGCGGCTGACCGAATACTCATGCAATTTTAATTCGAAAGGCACCAATAAGGACTTGAAAAAAGAATAGTATAACTTTATTTTGCAACCATTGCGGGAATAGCTCAGTTGGTAGAGCGCAACCTTGCCAAGGTTGAAGTCGCGGGTTCGAGTCCCGTTTCCCGCTCTAACTATTTAAGCACGTAATTTTGGCGTGGTACCCAAGTGGCTTAAGGGGAAAGTCTGCAAAACTTTTATTCATCAGTTCGAATCTGATCCACGCCTCTTGTTCAATTAGGAATTAAAAATTAGGAATTTGGAATTTGCTCAATCTCTAATTTCCAATCCAATCAATCTAACTCTTTCTGAAATCCTTGAATTTCTTTCCTCCTCCGAAGTAAACAAGTAATGCTACAACCAGATGAATCCAGAACCATGGCGAATCGGTTCCAAGATTCTGCGCTATGTATATCAGCACAAGTACTCTTGGCAAGAAGACTGTCAGCAGAAAATCACCAATCCATGGAACTGTATTAAAGGGTATCTGAAGAAAGAAGTAATAAATTATGAGTGTAGTTCTTGGCAGGAAGAGACTGATGACAAGGAATGCAGTGTCCATTATTTTTTACCGCAAATGAACAAATATTAAGCACAAATTCAAGATATTTTCGGACAAAAAAAACGAGTGGCATAAGTATCTATGCCACCCGCTTTTCAGAAAAAAAATCTCTATGATATCTTCTTCATCAAGTCAACAACTCTGCAACTGTATCCCCATTCGTTATCATACCATCCTATAACCTTTACTAGATTCCCATGGCTCATTGTTGAGAGAGAATCAAAGATGCAGGAATTTGGATTCCCGATAATATCAGTTGACACGATCGGATCTTCCGTATATTCGAGAATACCTTTCAACTCATTCTCGGAAGCTCTCTTCATAGCAGCATTGATATCTTCCTTCGTTGCTTCTTTCTTAAGAATACAAACGAAATCAGTCAATGAACCATCAGGAGTTGGGACTCTGAGAGAGAATCCGTCGAGCTTGCCCTTGAGATGCGGGAGAACTTCTCCTACTGCTTTTGCAGCACCTGTTGATGTAGGAATAATATTCATTGCGCCGGCCCTTGCTCTTCGAAGATCCTTGTGCGGCTGATCAAGTAACCCCTGATCATTAGTATATGAATGAATTGTAGTCATGAATCCCTTCTCGATTCCAAAAGCATCATCAAGAACTTTTACCATTGGAGCAAGACAATTGGTTGTGCAAGATGCATTTGACATTATCTTCATTTCGGGAGTGAGAACAGAATCATTTACTCCAAGAACAACTGTTGCATCAAGAGCGTCTTTTGCCGGTGCAGTCAATATTACTTTTTTTGCTCCCTTGTCAAGATGGACCTGAAGCTTTTCCTTTGAAGTAAATACGCCTGTAGATTCTATCACTACATCTGCTCCGCTCCAGTCAAGCTTTGCAGGATCTTTTTCTGCAGTTATCTTTATTTCGTCACCATTAACTGTCATGCCATTTGCCGAAACCTTCACTTCTCCGTCATACCTTCCGTGGATAGAGTCATACTTAAAAAGATGAGCAAGTGTCTTGCTGTCTGTCAAATCATTGATTGCAACGATGTCGAATCCACCCAAAGCAAGCATTCTTCTTACAACAAGTCTTCCGATTCTTCCAAATCCATTAACCCCGACTTTCAGTGCCATTTTTCCTCCGTAATCCTTTTTTTGTTTTTAATCATTAAAATTACTCAATACTGCTTTGAGTTTCAATTTACATTTCTGTGCATGCAAAAGAATTCACAACTCTTCTTGATAAAATCTAGTGGGTCGGAAATCAGATTCTGTTTCTCAATCCGCTAATTTGAATTGCAAATATTGATACCAATGAGAATCTTAATGCAAAATCACTCGTAGAAATCATAAAAACTGAACTCTAATGCAAAACAAATCTGAAGCAGAAGTTTTATTAAATGTTTACAAAAATGTCAGATCTCTCACAAAATTCTTCATTGGAAACCTTGCAGACATAGACGTAAACAGAACATTTGAGATAAATGGAATAAAAATGAACTCAGCCCACTGGATAATTTCTCATCTTGCCTGGAGCGAAAACATGCTTATTCTGAATTGCGTAGGAAATACTGACGCCGGAATTCCATGGCTGAATGAATATGAATTTGGTTCCAATCCTTCTGAAGTGAAGACCAGGCTTGAAATGGCTGAACTGTTGCAGACTCTGGACAATATTCATGTAAAAGCCACTGAAATTATCGGCAATCTCTCTGCAGAAGATCTCGAATGTGATAATTATCTTGGATACACATTTGGAGGATCAAAGAGTAAAAGGAATGTCATAATTCATGCTATCAGACACGAACCAATGCATTCAGGTCAACTCACTTGGCTGATAAAGGCCAATGGTGGAAAAACCGTTTGATGTACGATATCGAAAACTGTCAAAAAGTAATTGTATTCTCTCATTTTTTGCCAAAAAAGAATCATATTTCGCTGAAAAATGTCAATTTCTATTCAACTTTAAATTGATTTTGCCTGAGGGAATACCTATTTTTCCAAATTCTAGTAAATCAACATTCAACTCAATAAATGGCAACAACTTCAGACCTTAAAACAGGAATTATTATCAATTATAACAACGATCTGCATTCCGTTGTATCAGTTGAACACAGAACTCCCGGTAATCTCAGGGCATTCTATCAGGTTAAGCTCCGAAATTTAAAGAACGGGAAGACAATTGAGAACAGATTCCGTTCCGGTGAAGAAATTCAGATTGAGAGACTGGAATCCGGGGATTTCCAGTTTCTTTATAAAGATAATGAAGACTATGTATTCATGGACAGCGAAACGTATGATCAAGTCACTATTTCCGGTGACATAATCGGCAAGGGTGGAAGTTATCTTAAGGAGGGTGAAGTCATTCAGATATATTCTCATAATTCCAAACCGCTTTCCGCAGAGATTCCTCCACATGTGTATCTAAAGGTGGTAACAGCTCCTCCCGGAGTTAAGGGAGATACGGCAACCGGAGCTTCGAAGCAAGTTATTGTTGAGACCGGCGCAACCGTAAATGCTCCTTTGTTCATAAATGAAGGAGACGTAATCAGAGTCGATTCCAGAACAGGCGAATACATAGAAAGGGCAAAGTCCTGACCCAAATTTCCTTCAACATCAAAATAAAGAATTTGCCATGAAAATGGATATCAACTATCTAAAGAGGATAATAAAACTGCTGGATTCCAGCGATGTAGCAGAACTGGAAATTGAAGAAGAAGGAACTCGTTTGAGACTGTCAAAGCCCAGGCCTAAAATAGCGGCAGGAATGGCACCCGTTGCAGTTGTTCCGCAGAGTATTCCGCAAGTTACTGCAAATGAACTGCTGACGAAGCCGCAAACAGACACAAAGAAAGAAGAGTTATCTTCAGATGCTCCAAAGAGTGAAAACATTTTCGAAGTGAAATCTCCAATGGTAGGGACATTTTACAGAGCTCCCTCCCCTGACGCCGATCCATATGTAAATGTAGGCAGCACAGTTTCTCCCGGAGTTGTCTTATGCATAATTGAAGCAATGAAACTCATGAATGAAATTGAATCCGATGTGTCAGGTAAGATCGTCAAGATACTGGTGGAAAACGGACAGCCCGTTGAATACAATCAGCCGCTTTTTCATATTGAGAAATTCTGAATAGCCCATTCGGAAATGTCTCGATTGAGAATCCTGCCAACCATTCTACAATGATAAAAAAACTACTCATAGCCAACAGGGGCGAGATCGCCCTTAGGATTATCAGAACCTGTAAAGAAATGGGGATCAAAACAGTCGCTGTTTATTCAGATGCTGACAAAGATTCCCTTCATGTCAGATTTGCGGATGAAGCAGTTTGTATTGGAGGTTCATCATCAAAAGAAAGTTATCTCAATATTCCAAGACTGTTATCTGCGGCTTCAATTACAAGCTCCGATGCAATTCATCCGGGCTACGGCTTTCTTGCAGAGAATGCTGAGTTTGCGGAAATATGTTTGGACTCCAAGCTCAATTTTGTAGGACCTTTGCCTGATATGATCACGTCCATGGGCAATAAGTCATTTGCCAAAGATACAATGAAAGCAGCAGGAGTTCCCGTTGTTCCTGGAAGCGACGGCGTTGTTCATGACATTGTTGAGGCACAGGAGATTGCAAATGTGATAGGATATCCTGTAATGATAAAAGCATCTGCCGGTGGCGGCGGAAAAGGAATGCGGATCGTTAGAAGCGCCGATCAGTTTGAGAATGCATTTGTCACTGCAAAGAATGAAGCTCAGAGTGCATTTGGCAATGATGATGTATATCTTGAGAAGTTTGTTGATAAACCACGGCATGTAGAGATTCAGATACTAGGTGATAAGCACGGCAATATTATTTCGCTTGGTGAGAGGGATTGCTCAATACAAAGAAGGCATCAGAAGCTTATTGAGGAATCGCCTTCTCCGATAATAGATGAAGAAACAAGAGAGAAAATGTCTGCTGCTGCTATTCTCGGAGCCAAGTCAGTCAACTATCTCGGTGCCGGTACAATCGAGTTTCTTGTTGACGCAAACAAGGATTTTTACTTCATGGAAATGAATACCCGGATTCAGGTCGAGCATCCCGTCACGGAGATGATCACAGGCACTGATCTTATACGGGAACAGATCAGGATTGCAAACGGTGAAAAGATCAGCAAGAAGAAAGTCAAACTGACCGGACATTCAATAGAATGCAGGATCAATGCAGAGGATCCGGATAACGGCTTCAGACCTTCACCGGGAATGATCACTGCTTTCAATCAGCCGGGCGGACCCGGCGTAAGAGTTGATACTCATTGCTATACCGGCTACAAGATACCTCCGTTTTATGACTCGCTGATAGGCAAACTGATCACGCATGCAGAAACACGGGATGAGGCAATCAGAAAAATGCTCAGGGCATTGGATGAATTCATAGTTGAAGGAATAAAGACCACAATTCCGTTTCATCAGATGATCATGACAAATCAGAGTTTCATAAATGATGATTATGATACAGGGTTCATTGATAATCTTAAGAAAGGTGAATAGGAATTCAATCATGAAATTGTCTAGTACGATGAAGTTGTTTTCAATCATTGTTCTATCTGTGATCATGAATATTGTTTGTTTGCATGAAGGCTTTCCGCAGGATACAGTAAATTCTTCTGTTACAAGCACCGCTAAGGACACTGTCACAAAAGGACTTCAGATTGATACGGCAATACAACAAACAGCACCTCCTGTTCAGTCCGTGATTGATACAGTAAAGCCTGCAGACTCCTTGAATGTTGACCAGTCACAGGAGAATGTGATGACAAATACAAAGCTCTTCGTTTATATCCTTCTGTCTGTTTTAGGACTGGCACTTTTCTTTTTTATTTTTGTGATCACTTTGTTCAAGACATTTCACAAGAAAAAATCCACAAGGCAATCACTGCTGCTTAGCTGGAATCTTTTCTTTATCGTAACAATCATTTGGCTGTTCATTATCTGGGGTCTGGTTGCCGGTTTCTGGACAACTGCATCATTCATGATCGTTATGATTTTTCTATTTATAATAAGTTTGATTATGACTATAATCGCGCTCAAATCAAAGTAATTTTGCACTTTTTTACCCGTCACTTCAACTATTTCGCCAACTAACTTAGCAGTTTATCATGAATAAGAATTATGCATTGATCCTTGGAGCTTCGAGTGGATTTGGAAAGGAAATCTCACTGGCTTTGGCCGGTGACGGTGTCAGTATTTTTGGAGTTCATTTGGACAGGGCCAGCACAATGCCTGAAGTTGAGCAACTAATTGGGGATATAAAGGCAAAGGGCGTAGACGTGAAATTCTTTAATGTAAATGCTGCTGATCCCTCAAAGAGAGCCGATGTAATAGCAGAAATAAAGAAAACTATTTCTGAAGCCGGTGATGATGCAACGATCAAGGTAATGGTTCATTCTCTTGCATTTGGTACACTTAAACCACTTATAGCCGATGATCCTAACGAAGCAGCCAATCAGAAGCAGATTGAAATGACGCTGGATGTAATGGGTAACAGTATCGTTTACTGGACTCAAGAGTTAATAGTGAATAAGCTAATGAAAAGAGGCGGAAAGATATACGGCATGACTTCATCAGGTGGCTCCAGGCAGATCGAATATTACGGAATTGTATCTGCTGCAAAGGCATGCCTCGAATCATATGTCAGGCAGCTTGCAATGGAATTGGGCAGCAGAGGTATTGCAGTAAATGCCATTCGTGCAGGTGTGACCGACACTCCGGCATTGAGAAAGATCCCAAATAGCCAGAAGATAATTGACAATGCGCTTCAGAGAAATCCGGATAAGCGACTTACGAGACCGCAGGAAATTGCCGGATTCATAGTAGATAACTACAAGAATGATTCACACTGGATGACTGGCAACATTCTGAATCTTGACGGCGGCGAAAGTGTGGTTGAGCTCTGATCCTCATCTTAAAGAAAAATTCCAATCACTAAAGCGTTAATGGAGGTAAATTGAGCACCCAAGGAAACATTGAGAATCCGGGACTCATTATGGATCTGGCCGTAAAGGAAAAGCTGGATCTGAAGACACAGGAACTGATGCCGACTATCATAATTGGACTTGGCGGCACCGGCAAAGAGGTTATGCTTAGACTGCGCAGGCAATTCGTGGAGAAATACGGTTCAATTCAGGAATTCCCAATACTTTCTTATTTATATATCGACACCGATAATGCACCTTCTGAGGAAAGCGGTATTGCGCGTGAGCGGGATTATCTGATCAATGAAATTGATTTCCAGCCTTCGGAAAAAATATTCAATCCCATAAATCCGTCAGATTACATTTATAGAATTCAGGATGTTCCTCATATAAAGGAATGGCTAAGTACTACAGGCGAGATAGCAAAACTTGGAACCATGAATACCGGAGCCGGACAGATAAGACCTGCGGCACGTCTGGCTTTTTTTCATAATTATGATGAGATCGTTTCAAAACTCACCTCCGCAAAATCAAGGATCACCGATTCCAAATCCATCAACCAGGTTAAAGACATTCACAAAATTAAGAATGTCAATACTGACAAGGTCAATGTATATGTGATCACTTCTGTCAGCGGTGGAACCGGTTCCGGCATGCTTCTCGACATGGGATTCCTGATAAGAAGTATTTTCAGAAATCAGGCAGTATCTTCCTGTTATGTTGTTCTGCCGAAGATATACCAGTCATACGGCAAGGAAAGAGTCTTTGCAAATGGTTATGCTGCCCTGAAAGAGTTTGAGTATTACAATCTTAAGAATCCTTTCGAAGTTTCATGGAAGAAAAATGAACACTTCAAGTTCCAACCGGGTGTTTATGACGACACCTATATTATTGATGGAGAAAACGCAAAGAATCTGTCTTTGTCTGATCAGAACAATAAGGACATCTACAAGATGCTTGCAGATACAATCTTCAATGATTTTTCAAACTCTGATTTTGCAAACTACAAGAGAGGTGTTCGCGTAAATCTCGTTCAGTATAAGCAGCGTTTGTGGCCCGATGACAACTCAATTACCGACAATACATTCTCAAGAAAATATTCAAGTCTCGGACAGGCAACTATCTCATATCCGATAGACCGTATAGTTATTTCATGTGCTTACAAACTTTGTGAGGAGATCGTCAACTATTATCTTACTTATGCAGAGGGTTCACAGAGTGAAGTAGATAATTACCTGATAAACGAGTTTCTTCCGGAGTTGGGATTGCTGGAATCAAAGAATAAATTCCAACTTCTTGATTCTCTTTACAGGAGCGGTGAGAAATCATCCATTCAGTCAAACATCAAGAGCTTCCTCACACAACTTCAGAATGATCTCGTGAGCGGAAAGCGTGGATCAAACTGGTCTTCATATCTGCTAAGTGAAAAAATGAAGTTTGATACAAACTTCAAAGATGATAACGATGTAGGCAGGCAGGGAATGTTCATGTCGCAGATCTTTTCAAACAGGTCCGGAACCATAGTGAATATTGTCGGTGACAGGGAAAGAAATCACATTGGCGCGCTTGAGAAAAAGATAAACGGACTTGTAAATGATTCTACTCGCGGAGTGTTTTATGCTATCAATCTTCTCAGAAGGCTTCAGTTTGTTCTGACCGACGGCAATTTTGATTATATACCCAAATACGAAAAGGAGATTAAGGATCTTCAAACAGTTGTAACGCGTCTTGATGCAGATTTCAGAAAGCAGTTCCAGGAATTGAAAGAAGACGAGACCCGCTCCAAACTGAATGTATTGCGAAAAACTGCAATGACCGGGACACTTGAAAAAGCTTTGTCTATTATGGAAGAGTATTACAATTCGATGGTGAAGCTCAAGTCGAGATATTACGCGCGGGAGATATGTCTGAGGATACTTGCTTTGATTGAGACCAAAGAGAAATCTGCAACTGACAAGATCGTTTCAACAGGATTGATCGCAGACCTGAACAAATTGACTGGAAACCTTGGCGTTTTGAAGAACAACTTCAGGAGGAAGTACAACTATTTCATTACAAAACAGGAAACCAGTTTCAACATGCAGGTTTATGAACCTGATGAAGTTGAGTCTGAATACTACAACAGATACATTGGAACCGGTGCAGCTGAAACTGAGAAGATCAGCAATCTTTCTAACCGTTTGCTGAAAGAACTTGGCGCATCAGATGTTACAGACATTGTAAACATACTGCGAGAACGAGACGCACAGATAATTGAGAATAAGATGCTGGCGTTTGCAAGGAAACAGTTTGATGGGATCAAGGAAGATTACAATATTACCGAGATGTTGTTTGAAAAGGATCCGATCCGAAGTGAATCAAAGATAAGAGGCATGCTTAGTCAGGCCTTCCCGTGGATAAGGACCAGGGAAATTCCGGGAAGTTTTAAACTGGATGAGTCAGCAAAGAAATTCTATATAGGTATCAAAACAGACAGTCCTTCATTCAAGAAATTTCAGAGTCTGATCCAGTCTATAGCAGGCTCTTCTGTTGAGTTCAAAGATTCTGCGGACAACTCCTGCATAACCTTCTACTCTGAATGGGCAGGATTCCCTCTCTTCTATTCCTATACTGTTGCCGAAGAGATGAAGCCATACTATAAGCATTTGTCACAGAACCACAATGTTGATCTTCATATCAATAAGAATTACTTCATCTATCATGATATTATTCCTTTGAATGATGAAGAGAGAGTCAGACTTGATGAAGCATACAAAGCTTATCTTATGGGATTGATCTTCGGTGTGTTTGACATAATTCCTGAAACCGAATCGTCTAAAGCGATTTATAAATACACAAAACAGGAAGGCATAACTGTCAAGAGAGTTGAACAGCTCGGGATTGAATCACGTCTGGTTAACAGGCTGTTTGAAGAGCAAGGCAAGGATGCATTGAGATTCAGGATTCTTAAAGATGCTGAAGAAGTCCAGGCAAGATTTTTCAAAGCAAATAAACTTGCCGAGATGCTCGCAATCTATGAATATTATTATGATGATATTTACAAACCGTCAGAGTTTGAAATGTCAGGTGATGCAAAGAAGAAAATTGAAACATACCAATATAAGATTCTAAGAAGTCTTTCCAAGGAAATAGAAGATAAGATCTCCAATATTGAAAGGCCTGAGTTTGAACGAAAAGTTGTTAGAATGAAGAATCACCCTGAAGACATTTCGCGGCTTGTTGGGGACGGACTTAAGCGCGTTCTGAAGGTGGATGAGATATTGTCATCTGCTTCAGAGACAGTTACCGAAACCGGTATCACTGACAGCGCCAGTGTTTCTGCGCAAGCAGGTTTATCGAAAAACAAATTGAAAGAATTCAAAGAGGCGCTGGAAGAAGGTCTCATTACGGTTGAAGAATATGAAAAAGCAAAAAAGGAATTCCTGGGAGCAAACAACTAATGCCTACCTACGAATATCTCTGCAAGAACTGCGGTCATACATTTGACATACTTCAGTCAATGAAAGAAGAAAAGCTCACAAAGTGTCCTGAGTGTGGCAAAGAGACACTTCAGAGGCTAATAGGATCCGGAGCGGGATTGATCTTCAAAGGCAGTGGTTTCTATCTAACCGACTATGTGAAAAAAAGTGACGCAGGTAGTTCAGTTTCAGGTACATCAAAGAAAGAATCAGAGAAAGGTTCAACCAATAGCAAGGAGTCAACTGTAAGCAAGGATTCATCAGAAAGCAAAACCGCAAAGACTGAAACTGCAAAGGAATCCGCAACAACAAAGAAATCTTCCGGCACAGATAAGAAAGCGGATTAGTCTGTTATTCTTTTGAGGATTGCAAGTATCTGTCCAGCGTGAAGCTCTCGCCAAGGTAGAATTTTCTGACCAGCTCATCTTCGGCAAGTTCTTTTGCACTTCCGGATCGAAAGATCTTTCCGTCAATGAGTATGTAGGCTCTGTCAACAATAGACAATGTTTCATGAACATTGTGATCTGTGATCAATATGCCGATTCCCTCTGCTTTCAAGCCGTGAACAATTTTCATTATTTCTTCCGAGGCGATCGGATCAATTCCGGCAAATGGTTCATCAAGCAGTATGAACTTTGGATCTGAAGCCAGGCATCTGGCAATTTCAGTACGTCTTCTTTCACCACCTGAAAGCACTAAACCTTTTGATGCTCTCACTTTTTCAAGCCGGAATTCCTTTATCAGTTTCTCCCTGATCTCCAGTCTCTCATCCTTTGAAATATCCCGGAACTGAAGCACAGACATGATATTGTCCTCAACACTCATCCTTCTGAAAACCGAGGGTTCTTGTGGCAGATAACCGATTCCTAATCTTGCTCTCTTGTACATCGGCATCTTTGTAATATCTTCCTTGTCCAATTCAATCTCGCCTTCAGTCGGCCGAACAATTCCGCAAATCATATAGAAAGTTGTGGTCTTACCGGCGCCGTTTGGACCAAGCAGTCCCACTATCTCACCTTGTTTCAGACTAAGTGACACATCGTTTACAACTCTACGCTTCTTATATTCCTTTACAAGACCGCGCGCTTTAAGTTCACTTTTCACAGAGTCAGTAGTTCTTTCTGATTAAGGCAATCATATCCTCAACAGCTTTCTGAAGTCCGGTATATACAGCCCTGGAAATTATTGCATGTCCGATGCTGACTTCCTGTATCTCCGGTATATTAACTATCGGAAAGATGTTTGTATAGTCGAGCCCATGTCCTGCTGTTACTTGTATTCCCTGTTCAGACGCCATTCTTGCAACGGCTCCGATCCTGCTAAGTTCAAGGAGTATTTCTTTTTCTGATCTCATGTTGCAGTATTTCCCAGTGTGGATTTCAATCACATCTGCCTTCAGCTCAACTGCAGAATCAACGGCGGCAGGATTTGGATCTATGAACAGACTTACCGGTATTTCCTTAGAATGAAGCTCATCAATGACATCCCTTAATTTGGAGTTATCTTTTATAAGATCAAGACCCCCTTCTGTAGTGAGCTCTTGTCGATTCTCTGGAACAAGTGTAACAAGGTCAGGAAAAATCTCTATAGCAATCTTTACCATTTCTTCTGTACCGGCCATTTCAAGGTCAAGCTTAGTCTTAACAATGTCTCTGAGCAGTCTGACATCACGGTCATTTATGTGCCTTCTGTCTTCTCTAAGATGGCAGACAATCCCTTCGGCTCCCGCAATTTCGCAGATGCCTGCAGCAATTACAGGATCCGGTTCATTGCCGCCTCTGGCTTCACGCAAAGTAGCTACATGGTCTATGTTGATTGCAAGTTTCATATCAAGAACTCCTATTGATTCAATTAAATAAATTCAGCAATGAACCGGTTGCCGCAGAACTCTTAGCAGATCTCAAAATGGATAATGAGTCAATAGCAATCATAACAAGCCAATGCAAGATCCAGCAATAAATGAATGAGCCGCTTCTCAATGCCTGCAAGCCAAGAATGATGCCGGCAAAAATCGAAGCGAACAATTCCAGTTCAGGCTTTCCTTTATGCAAGATAAAGAACGGTATCATCTGTATAAATACTGAATAATATCCAAACTTCGGCTTAAGTCCAAACAGCATAAACCCTCTCCAGAAAAATTCCCAGCCAAGCATATAAACCAGAATGCACAATTCATACAACATGAATGTGACCGCACTTTCACTAACCCTCTTACCGCCCTGCGGATAAGCAGTAGAAAATTCTTTTGTTCCTGAAACGATCCACACAACAGCAAGCATTACAACGAGAAACAATATTGAAGTTATCAATCCAAACTTCTTGTCCCCCAAAGTGAAACCATAATCTTTCAGATCTTCCTTTAGCACAAACTTGATAAGAAGCACGGGCAAAAGGAACATTATCAGCCCGTCAGCAAGAAACCAGTACACACGGGACAAGAACTTGTCATTGCCGAAATTCTCATAATAAAATGAAGGGCTTCCAAACGCGATAGAAAGGAATGTAATTACGGCAACTGAAATCAGAATGAGACTTGTCTTGAAATCGAGTTGCTTAAGGTCTCCAAGAATGATTGCCGTTTCGTTCTTCAGATAGTTTAACAATTCAGAATCAGAGTTTTTTCTTAATAATATATTGAAGTTTCTGAGGTTCGGATTTCAGCAGATTGGTATCGTCAGGTATCTCTATCTCCGGGATCACGAATCCTAGTGTATCGCTCTCAATAGTTTCAAAATCCACCGATGCGGAGATTTCTGATGTTGTAATACGTGCAAGCTGATCCACTCCGCCTCTTACTGAAACACTGACCTTAGGCGGAATCAGGAGCACTTCCTTATCATCAGGAACACCTCTGATTTCAACGGTGACCTCGTCAACTGTCTTTTCTGCAGAAAGCTGAATGCTGTATTCAAAGTCAACGAACTTAACATCTGATTTCAGAACATTTGAGAGAGTATCCTTAAGTGCTATTGTTCCTGATATCGGGTTGTTAACATTTTCAAACAAACGATATTCTGTAGGAATGAATTTGATCTTGCTTACAATATTTGCAGAGCCGGAAATTGTAACAGAGTCAGGAGTAAGCTTTGGCTTGCCGACAATTCCATAACCTTCTCTTAGATTTACTTTGATATTATTTTTGATCGGGACAGTTTTCTCGAGTATCTTATCGAACTCGATGTTAATCGTATCGGGGTTTATCGAAACAAGAGACAACTCGGGATTGAGATTTAATCTTTCAGATATGAACTGTTCCGTTGATATCTTCGAATCTCTTCTCAATTTGGAAAGATCAAGGGAGTATTTCAGGTCTTTTGAAATAAGTACGCTCAGCAGATCCCATCCTTTGCCTTTTACTGTAAGATCAATAGTAGATGGAATGTCTTCTGTGATTGCCTGTGATTTCCCTGTCTTGATCTCTAACGGAATGGAAAGGTCGAGTGAATAACTAAGACTGAGGCTTACATAAAGCCACAATGCGACTGCAAAGACAAATGCGGTAATAAGTATTGGCAGTTGCTTTTTCATTCACTTATTTTGGATTCAATTGTTCACGCCAATTCTGATTAGAGAGTTCATTTCTGAACGTGCTGTTTACAAGCCAATAGACACCTGTCATTGGCTGAAGCTCAACGAAGTCGCATTCACCCCCTCCTTCGACAGCATCATACTTCCAGATTTCATAGCTCTTTGTTTCCGTCTGAAAAGGGAATCTCTCTATGTCATCAGGCTTACCGTACAATATATAGATCCTTCCTCTGTCTGATCTCCAACCCTCTTTAAATGACTCTTCAAAATTCTGATTGGCTTCATTTACTCTTTTGAAATATGCATTCTTCGTTTCAAGTACAGGCGTTTTGGGGTTTGCATCTTTGGCAACCCAGAAGTTGTATATGAACTTTCGCTTATCTTCAGGAGCACGCAACTCTTCATAATAATCGATTTGCTTATCCGTCAGAACATACTGCATTTTCTCAAATTCATCATCCACCTGCTTTATTGGCATTGCAGCATATTCGCTAGTAAGAAAGCCGTCAGGCTTGTTCAACTCAACAGCAGCCGCTGTGCTTGAGAAAACATAGAACTTTTTCTCCTTATCTGCCTTTACTGTACCGTCAGCTGCAATGATTGCCGCGCTGAACAGGAAAGAACCGCTATTGAGCGTATCAACTTTGAACTTTCCGTAATCTGCTTTTGATACGGCTTTCGTCGCGAAGTTCTTAACCACTAGAAGGAGCGTGTCTTTGTTGAGACTCATAACGGAATACCTGATCGAGTAATTATCTCCCAAATTTGCCTGTGTCAGTCCATAGAACTCGAGATAGATCTGCATTTCAGCAAGATTGTTTCCAAAGAGCCCGGATGGATTTGGAATTACTTCAAGAGTATTCTTATAGAATATGCTGTTTGTATTATTTGACTTCGCAATAGCGCTTGCAAGTTCAATATCGCTGATCTCTGCGAGTCCGCCACTGTTTCCGTCAACAATGAAATCTGATTCAAATGTCTGAACCTTTTCTTCATCAGCAAAGTCACTTCCCTTGATTACCAAACTGTAAGTGCCTGGTTTAAGAAGATAATTTACCTGCCCGACCAGGTTTTGCATTGAACTCTTGTTTGCAGTATCGCCAACGATTGAAGGTGACCTGTAAACGTTTGAGGCAACTGTTGTACCATCGAGCTTGTTCAGAATTGTAACATCGATCTTCACTGCCGCCTCGTATCCTGATGAAGCCTTTTCATACTTCAGCCACTTCTGCGGTACAGAATAATAGACTTCCAGAATTGATTGTCCCTCCTGATCTCTGAACAAAGCATAGTCAAAACTGAAATACACTTCCTGCCCTTGTACAGAATTTACAATTACCAGGAACATGAATAAGACCGGGAAAAGAAATTTTAGTTTCTTCATATGATTTTAGAATAAAGTCAAAAAGGTAATCAAGTTAATGATTACCTTTTTGAAAGTAGTTCTTTGAGAGATAGGTCTTAGAATCCTACCTTCAAAGTGAAGAATTGGTTAGCATCGAATCTGTCGGATGTAGGAACTCTGTAAGCGTAGTCAAATGCAAGATCAAAGTTATTGCTTACGCCATATCTCAGACCTGCACCAAAGCTTGCGCCTGTGAATGCTCTGTCATCCGCATTATCGGAACTAAACTGATAACCGCCTCTGATGAAGAAGAGCTTGTCATAATTATACTCTACTCCAAGATTGTAATCATCACCGGAGAAGCTGTTGTTCTGAAATGTTCCGTGTGTGATAAGATTATTTCTCTTGTCGAGTCTGAAATCATAACTGATTCCGAGTGAAAGTGCTGTCGGAAGCTCTGCATCTTCGAGTTCGATAACTCTTGGTTCTTGCGGCGTACCGGACGGTGTTCCCGGTGGCTGGAAGAACTGTTCAAGATCCGGACCGGAGAATGTCATGGATGGTCCGAGATTCTTGAGAGCTACTCCAAACTGGAGACCGGTTCCTGTTACATTGTAATTCAATCCAAAATCAAGCGCAAAACCGGTTGCAGTTTCGCGTGTGATATTTTCATAAATTACTTTTGCAGTTGCACCGAAGGAGATCCTGTCTGTCATTTGACGAGCATATGACAGACCTCCTGTGATATAGGTTGGTGAGAATGTTTCACCTGTACCGTTCGGGCTGTTTACTGTTGTGACCGGAATGTCGCCGAAGCTCAATGCCCTGACTGACAGAGCAAAAACTCCGAGGTTAGGTACTTTGTATGCACCTGCGAAATAGTTTACATTTATGTCTGCAATATAGATCTGACTTGAGAACAAGGCTTCACCCTGTTTAGTATTCATTGTAGCTAAGCCTGATGGATTCCAGTGCAAAGCTTCAACTCCGGATACTGTAGCTAGATTTGAACCGCCTAACGCAGTGCCAACGGAGCCAACAGGAATCAGCAATTCTCGAGCAGCAGACAATCCGTACTTATTCTTCGGGCCTGCAAATACGCTGCTAACAAAGACCATAAGCAGCAAGACAGCCAGCAGATTTGTGTACTTATTTTTCATCTTAAGTTGCTCCTTAAATAAAGTTTTCATTTTTACACTGCCTGCGCCCTTTTGGCGCAGGCAATGAGTGAATTAGAATGTTTGAATTCTTTCAGTCGGGGAGAATATCGCTACCTTCAGAGTTTGAGCACCAAGGCTACCTCCGTCGATAAATACGATATACATACCGCTGGCTACCGGAATTTGGTTTGCGTTTTGCAAATCCCATCTTTCAAGTGAATTATTAGGATCAGTGTTATTTCTTGCAATCTTTCTCACAAGTACGCCATCAAGTGTATAAATGTAGATGTTGCATACAGGCGGCAAATTGCTGAAATAAATGAACCTGTCAAATGGATCTGTCTCAAGCCTGCTGCCTCCGTAATAAGGATTCGGATAGACGCTGACCTTGCTCATATTCTGGGAAGCTATTGTGGCATCATTTGTAACTGTGCCGTTAACTTGCCATGAATACTTCAGCGGGAATCCAGGAACGAACGCCGGCTTTGTGATTCTGTAAGGTGAAACTGTGAGTGTACCAGAAATATCATCAAGGCTGACTCCGGTCTTCAATCTTGGCAACCATGCATACATAACGTCCATTGCCAAGAAACCAAATGTCGGGTTAGGAGATCCAGGATTCTTGTTTGTGTAGTTAGTATTTGGTTCTGAATTATAGACTGAAGCGAAGATGTATGTAAATTCATATCCGCCAAGCTTCTCAAAATTCGTAGCCGTACCTCCTTTTGGATTCCATGTTCCGCTGTTGTCAGCATCCATGAAGCCAATATTGACCTGCCTTGGTGCTCCACCGGTTGAATCAAGCTCATCAACCATGTAAACACTGAACGGCACGTCAACCATGTTGTTGTAAGGAGTGCTTGTATAGTTTGTATCAGTTGGTACATACCTGTATGCCTTTGAGGTATATTGAGTTCCGAACTTAAATTGAACTTTTCTCAAAGGACCACCGGTAAGTATTGGATTATTGGCAGAGTTTGGTGTCATGAACGGTCCGTTTGCCTTAACTCTTGAAACACTGTTTCTAAAAGTTCCGGTTGTCGGGAAGCTCATTCCAAGAGATCTGCTTTGGAATTGTCTGTTTGTAATGACCTTTGCTGTAACAATTGCCGTTGTATCAGGACCAACGAACCATTCAGATCCGGCAGGTTCAAATGTCCATGATGTCTGGCGGGATTTTGTGGTTAATGTCGAACCGCCTGCATCAGGTACAATTCCAGAGTCCCTTACATTCTGATGGATCATTAGGAATCCGTCAACTGTTCTTGCTGTATCCTGAGTACCTGTGAAATCAGCAATATTCTGATAAAGCACCTCAGAAGATCCGCCAATTGTTCTTGACAAGCTCCATGTAGGAGCTGCTGTTGTACCTCCAATTACTGACTCATAAGTAGCACTTACAAGATTAAGAGGTTCAATTACAATCGGCATTGCTCCTAGATCCTTTTGTGATGTATAAATTGTATCACCCAATCCATAGTTCACTTGTGTACCTGAACTTAGGAACTGTGGTGTTACTGATATTATACATGAAGATACAGGAGACTCATTAACCTTTGGTGCAGAGAATGGACCTCCGAGTGCATCATAGTAATAAGCAGTTACTGAGTAGTAATACGTAGTACCTGATACTATGAATTCGTTTGAAATGTAATCTTTATCAAGAACAATGTATCTTGATATTCCATTGTCTGAACCCTTCTGGACGGTATAATAAACATACGTTCCATATTGTTCAACAAATATACTATCCTGAATATCGCCTATTCCGTCAACAATGTCATAAGTTGCAATCAGAGTTCTCTGTGTAGCATTTGCTCCGTTGGTTCCGGCGAGTATCTGATACACATTATATCCCTGGAATTTGTAGACGCCACCAGACAGCTTATTGATGATGGAATCTCTTTCACTTTCGTCACCCCAGGATAGATAAATCTTGTTGTTGCCCGGTGCATAAGGAGAAACAATCGGGCATTTTGCTGCATCAGGAACTGCAAAGTTGTTATCGAAAATTCTTTGTGCAAGTGCATCTGCCTGTTTCAAAGCAGAAATACTCTTCAAATTATTCTCACCTCTTGCAATTATCTGAGCTACAATAATAGATTGAGTGTCACCGGGATTCACTACAAGCGGACCGGAACACTGCATGAACCTTCTGTCACCATTGCTGTTTTCATTCCACCCTGTACCTGTTGAAGGATCTCCTGAAAAAGCATAAGTTGTTGTGTCACCACCGGGAGTTACCCAAGGTGTCTGATTTCTTCTCAGCCCCTGTAAGTTGTAATAGGTTTCTCTGAAGTTTGAAGGATCGCCTACGCTTGGGTCACTGTTTGTGTATTGATTGAATGCTGTTACACCAAGCTCCTGGAAACCTTGTTTTACCACAAGGTTATTGCTTCCGGGAGGACTATAGTAACTAACAGTACTATCCGGGTTTGGAACTATTGGGCCTCTGAAATAGTCGAATCCAACTGCCGGAGGAGCTGCACCGTAGTTAGGATCGTTATTATCAAAGTTATATGTAAATCCAAGATCAAGAAGTGTATCTACACCAACAGCATCATCATTAGCATCTCCAAGATCATCATCAGTCCATAGAGCAATGTAACACCTTGTCCATGGTTGATTGCTTCTGTTTATGATCCTGAATTCTGAAAATGACATGTTGCTTAGAGGTCCATTAACATTATACGACCAGTTAGTCTGTAGTATTTGAGCTTTCAATGGAGCCGTACTTCCGGCATTATTGCCGTGAGCTTCAGGATAACCGTCTGTATAAGAATAGAACATGGTTTGTGATCCTAAGAGCAACGGATTTCCTGCACTGTCAAGGTATGCGCCCTGACCTGATGCAATTGTTCTCCATGCACCGTAATCACTTGTATCGGTTGATGAAATGTTGTAGATCCTGTAGTTAGGATCGTCTGTTCCTTGCGGGTTTCCGTTATTATCAACGTATCCCGGTGAATATTCGTAGTCGTATTCAGCGATACAAACAAGTGTATCTCCGTCAACAACTGCTCCAATCCAGATACCGGAGGCATATCTTGCAAACTTGCCCTGACCTTTCGGCCATTCAAATCCGGAGTTTCCTGTCGATGGATCCCTGTTAAAGGAACCATTATTCCTGAACCATGTGCTGATCTGGTTTACATCTAATTTAATTGATGAAACCGCCATCGCATTATCAGGATTAGACAGTATCCTGTATGGAGTGCTCCTTGTATTGTCTTGATTTCTTGTCGGCTTATCTTTGGGTTTCATTCCATAAGCAAACACAAGGACAATTGGAATTAGAAAAAACAATATTTTTTTAATCATCTTGGTAGCTTTTTATGATTTGAAAATTGTGAACAAACTCATTTCAAATTTTACATTGTGTGCCCGGGAAAATCCCGGGCACACTAAACATATCATTATCAGAAGTTCATTCTGAGTCCGAATCTTACTTCTCTCGGTGGACCATAGTTAACAACTGCTTTTGATCTCAGTTCGTATCTTCTTACATATTCTTCAGGTGTTACACCTGTCCTGTTGAATGATGCAATTGTTGACTTGCCTGATTCCGAATTAAGATATCCGGTTGTACCCGGCAGTCCGCTTGATTCCCAAACGTCATTAACGAGTTCTGAATTAAGAAGATTTATGATATAGACATAGGCATTCAGATCAAGTTTCCAGATAGGAAATGTCTTGTCAATCTTCAGATCAAGCCTGTTGTTCCATGGACCGTATGCTCCGTTGATTGGTGAAAGCAAACTTGCACCAACACCGGTTGCAGCAAACGGATCAATATTATTGGACTTAATTGAATAAGGTCTGCCGCTGTTAAAAGTATATAACAGATTCATACCTAACTGAGCCAATACATCTCCCATGAATCCTTTAGGCACATCCGTTCTTCCAAATCTGTAATCAAGATTTACTACTCCTGTCCATCTTTGATCGTAATCAAGTGGTGAAGTAAGTTTCGGCTGTCTTTCACCAAGCCAAGCCGCTGTGGAAGCTGAATTAGGATCTGAACCTGTACCTGAAGCATAAGCAAGTCCAAGAGCAATATTGATTGCAAGTCTTGAAGTTCTTCTCATGTCAATCGAGAAGTCAACGCCTCTGAGTGTTCCGTAATCCTGATTCTCAAAAACCTGAATCTGATTCGGTAACTGAGGATATTTCTTGATTCCGATAAGATCTTCTGTTTCTTTGTAATAAGCTGTAACGTCAAACGAGAAGTTCGAACCAACTTGTTGCTTGATTCCGATTTCGTAAGAAGTTGTTTTCTCCGGGCTGAGATTGGGGTTTCCGAATGAACCGCTGAAGCCCGCACTGTTTACCCAGTATGATAGATTCTCATAACCATTATACAGGTATTCCAAAGAAGGAAGCTGTATGAACTTTCCATATTGTGCATGGAATACTGTGTTATTGGTAACCGGGAATGAAAGTCCGATTCTCGGGCTGAAAGCAGAAGTTGGTTCACTTTCATCCGTGAAGTCTGCATCATCTAAAACATTCGGATTTCCAAAGCTGGTAATTGCTGAGAGATCCCTTACTCTCCACGAATTTGCATCAAGATAATCCCATCTTACACCGACATTAAGAGTAAAATCCTTGAACTCGATCTTATCCTGCAGATACAAAGCTGCAATGATAGGATTCTTTGCACCGTCTCTGCCTTCATCATTTTCCTGAAGTCTCAAATATCCAACAGAAGGATCGAATACCGGAGCATAACCGTAGTAGTTCGCCAATCCAATACCGCCGTTAAAGGCCGCAAGCTGTTGCTCCTCTGTTGAATTGATTGAGTTGTAAAGTCCAACAGGCCTCATATCAACATATCTGATTGTATGATACTTGTATTCGCCACCAAACTTTAACTCATTCTTCTTGATCTGTGATGTCAAATTGAATGAACCGCTCCAATATGATGTATTGCTGGTTTCATAATAATTTCTGACGCGGTTATGCAATGCAAAAACACCATATTCATCAAGTCCGATCGCACCTCCCGGAGTATTCAAACCCGGAACGCTTGATGGATCACCGTATCTGTAGAAATCACCAAGAAATTGTGGATCACCTTCTTCATACTTTGTTCTGAAGTAATTGAACTGAACTTCATAGAAAAGATCTGATTTTACCTGATGATTAATTTTCGCGTAGTACTGATTTGTATATTCCTTTATCAGTGGATTTCTGTCTGAATTGAAAAGCAGATATGACTGCAGGAATCCTCTTCTGGCTGTTTCAGCAAGGCTCATTCCAAGCTTTAGCTGTACCGGAAGATCCTGGTTCAACTCCTGAAGATCAACATTCAACTTTGCATTTCCTGACCATCTCTTCATGTCATAGTTCGGAATCACATTGTTTGCGACGTCAAGCTGATCTGAAATCCAGCTCGGACTGTAAACAAGAGAGTAATCTCTTTCCGCACCTATGTAGAAGTTAAGAAACCTCGAAAGATCTTTTGACGGGATAACCGGTCCGCCAAATGCAAGGTTATAAACATTGTAACCCTGCGAAGCACTGTTTGAGAGAAGTTCATCTGTAATTACTTCAGCAGTACCGGAATATTTATCGGTTCCGCCTTTTGTAGTAACATTGATAACACCGCTGAGTACGTTACCGTATTCTGCGCTGAATCCTCCCGTTAATACTGACAACTCTTCCAACACGCTGTTGGATACAAATGCTGTTGATGTTCCGTCCAGCGGATTTGTTGTCAATACACCGTCGATGATAATTGCTGTTTCACCGTCTCTACCACCACGGATGTTAATATCATTACCTCTTTCATCCTGGATAACACCTGCGGTTGTGGAGGCAATATTTTCAATTCCTCTTATACCGCTGTTATCGATGAACTCCTGACCGATGATCTTACCGCTTTGGTCAGGTGCAATAGCATTCCTTTTTCCTACGATCTCAATTTCCTCGGTTGTGATTTCACTCTGACCGGTTACTTTCAGAGCAAAGTCGACTCTGGTTGTAAGGTCAGCAGATACCTTTACTTCAGGCACTTTTTGATTGTCATAACCGATATATGATGCTGTCAATACGTATGTACCGACATCAACATTGAGGATTGTATATTCACCGTTTTCATCACTGATAGCCCCAAGGTTTGAATTGTCAACCTTAACTGTGGCTCCGATCAATGGCTGATTGTCTTTAGCGTCAATCACTCGGCCGGTGATTTTACCCGTTGTTCCTTGCCTGTCAAAAGCAAAACTGCTGCCGGCAAACAAGCTTAGAACTACGAGCAGGGAAAGAGCGAAATTTGTAGCTGTCTTCATGTTTTCCCCCTTTTGGTTTAAAATTAGTTTTTGTTTTCCAAAATCTGCTTCAAAAAAAACCCTCACACCGGTATTTTTACCGGCAGTGAGGGTTGTTATTTACAATTTTTATTCAAGAACTGATTACTTTATCAGCATCATCTTCTTTGTTTCCTTGAAGTCTCCGGCAAACAGTGTGTAGAAGTAAATACCGCTGCTGAGATTTGATGCGCCAAATGTAACTTCCTTTGTACCTGGTGAAACAACTTCATTGTTGATAAGAGTTGCAACTTCCTGACCCTGAGCATTGTAAACTTTCAGAGTAACGTTGGAAGACTTCTTCATATCAAACCTGATTGCAGTTGTCGGGTTGAACGGATTCGGGAAATTCTGCTTCAGGCTGAAATCACCCGGAACTACGCTTGACACTGTGTTGATTCCAACAATGTTGACATCAGTTGTAATACCAACGCCGTAACCGCTTCCGATTGGTGATCCGTTTACGTGTGTACCAGCAAGTGAATCGCTTTGAATGAACATCTGAACTTTACAGACGTTTCCTGAAACATTACTTGTCGGTGAAATGCTTACAAATCTGTAGTCTCTCAATGGAGTCGGAGGCGTCATTCTTTCAGGTGCCTGCCATGAAGTACCATTGTTTACTGAATGAGCAAACCAACCTGCATAATATCTGCTGGTATCAGAACCGATCTGATCTGTTGTTGCTGTAAATGCAACAAACAAAGCATTGCCTGTTGATGACCTTCCGATTGCAGGTCTGCAAATCGGGAGGAAAGCGTCAGATGTGCTTCCTGAATTTGGGAAGAACGGAACATTTGCATCACTGGCAATAACTTGAGCTACTCCGCCGTTTACATTTGGTGACCAGACTCTGATCTGTGACGGAAGTCCCGGGAAGAAACCTGCTGCATCAAGTAAAGATGTATTGAAAGCAACATATGGCTCATTGTTGTTACCAAATACCATGCTAACTCCTCTCAAACATCCGATTGAGTCTGTTGCTTCATTCCAATCCCAACATTTAACTTTTGGTGTCCATGTTAGACCGCCGTCTGCTGAGCTTCTGTAGAACACATCATTTGGATCTTCGTTGTCTGATCCGATGAATGCATGTCCAACTGTTCCGTTTGGTGCAAGTGCAAGTGAATATGTTTCTGCCTGGTCTCCAGGATATGTCTGATAACCTGAAAATGTTCCCGGAGGCGCAGTGTTTGTTGCTTTATTGGTATAAGAGAATACCTGACCGTTGATTGAAGCTGCAAAAACTATCTCGTTGTTTGGAAGCGCAAGAACTCTTGACCAAATAGGATCGCCTTCTGTTGATACACCCGGATCGATCTCTGTGAATACTCCGAAACCTGCACCCTGATCATAAAGAAGTTTTGAGTGAGTTGTTGTACCATTTGTGTTATTATGGTTTGTAATAACCGCAGCTCCGCTTACTAATCCATTGATTCCAGGGAAACCGCTTCTATCTGTTCCCGGTACATCACCGAGGAAATTCCAGGTAGCTCCAAAATCATTACTGAACAAGTATGCTGAAGATCTCGTAGCAAAAGCAGGCACAGTTGAATACATGAAAACTGCGTGAACGTTTGCAGGTGTTATAGGATCCTGCCAGATTTCCTGCGGAACTGCATTTGACTGAAGGTCATATACAGTTGAAGTAGGTGTTTGTGTCAAAACAAATGTTAATGATGCACTCTTGTAAGGAGGAATATTCATTCTTCCCGGAGTTGGTACGAATCCTGAAGTATAATCGCCGACTTCTGAACCGTCTGTAACTTTGTGTGTCCTAAGAGTTCTGTCATCTTTTGCATTTAAAGCTGTTGAAGCAACCAACAAAAGAATGACAAGAGTAGAGAGTAGCTTCTTTGACATGTTTTTCTCCTTTTTGTTTTTATTTATGCTATTTAAAAAATTGTTTCTTGTTAAGGGTTGTACTTTTGATGGCAATATAGTGCTAATGTGAAATCTTGTCAATATAGATTTTAGTATGAACAAATTATTATTAAATATTCAGACTCATTTGTTCCAGGGCTCGCTTCTGCATCAAAGATGATCTTCAATTTCCGCGACCAATATTCAACTAATATTTACAAAAAGAAAATTGAGAATTTTCCTGAACATTATTTCGGAAATTCTTTGCCTGCTCTCAATTGTTTTTCCTGCTATGTGATTCGTCAATATTACATTTTTCAATCCGGCAAACCTCTTGTCAATCAAAGGTTCACTCATGAATACATCAATGCCGGCATATCTGATTGATTCAGTTTGCAGTGCATTTATCAGTGCTTCTTCGTCCACTACTGCGCCACGAGAAGTATTTATAAACACAGAGTCATCCTTCATCTTTTGGAAATAGCTTTTCGAAAAGAACCTGTCATTCTCTAAGCAATAGGGAATGTGAAGTGAAACAATATCCGATATCTTAAGTAATTTATTAATTGAAACAAACTCGAATGTTTTATTTTTCCTTACAACTTTTTCATCTATGTCATTGAATATTACTTTCATCCCAAACGCTCTGCAGATTTTACCGACATGGCTTCCGACTTTTCCAAATCCGATTATACCGATCGTCTTACCAAATAATTCGTTCCTTCGGAAATCCGTTTCCGAAAATTTATTCTTTCTTACAAGTTTATCTGACAGAAATATGTTTTTATAGATCGCAAGCATCAGTGCAAGTGTATGCTCCGCCGCCGATATGTGATTTCCTTCTTCGGCATTTATTATTCTTATTCCTTTGCGCTTAGCAGCCTGCAAATCAATGTGATCGGTGCCTTTTGTAAATGTCGCGATAAGCTTGATGTTACATTTGTCAATGAAGCTCTTGTCAATCTTTCTTGTGCTTCTAATGAGCAATACATCAGTGTCCGGGTGGTTAAGCAGAATCTTCTCGTTGGTTAGTCCTGTTTGTGATGTGATCTTAAATTTTCCGTCAGGAAGGATTCTTGAGCCCGAGAGACTTACTGAATCGGCTGCAAGTATTTTGAATGCTGCTGCCATCGGGGCAAATGTTGGAGAGTTATGAAAAAGGTTGCGCCAGGCACAACCTCTTAATTATCCAGATAATCTTCTATGAGTTTCAACACTTCATTCTTTCCTTCACCTGTTACGATTGAAAAAGGAATATAGTCAAGGCAAAGATCATCGTTGTTGACAATCTTGGATGAACGGTAGATTTGCTTTTGCATTTTGTTGGATGAGATCTTGTCTGATTTTGTCAGCACTATAACAAATGGTATCTCGTAATATTCCAGCCAGCTGACCATGAGCTCATCAAGATAAGTAGGCTCATGCCTTGAATCAATCAACACAAATACCAGCTTCACGTTTTGTCTTTCGCTGATATAATCTTCTACCAACTTCCTCCAGCCGGCTCTGATCTGTTCGGGAACTTTTGCGTATCCGTATCCGGGAAGATCAACCAGATAAAACTTCTCGTTGATCAAAAAATAATTCAACTGCCTTGTCTTACCGGGAACTGAGCCTATCTTCGCGAGTTTTTTCTTATTGCATATTGTATTGATGAGTGATGACTTCCCGACATTTGATCTTCCGACAAAAACAAATTCTGACAAGACTGAGTTGGGCAAAGCTCTCAGATCATATATGCTCTTAATAAATTCGGCTGATGCGATTTTCATTTTGCAGCTCTCGGAGTTTCTGTTTGATTCAAAAAAAAATCCTTAGACAATTCAGATGGGTCTAAATTGTTAAGGATCTGAATTTGTCTTTATAGTTTTAAGCTTTTGACTCGGCGCTCTTCTTCTTGCCCGGCTTCTTTTCAGTTTTACCCTCTTTCTTCACTTCCTTTTTCTTTTCAGTTGTTTCCTTTTTCTTTTCCGTAGAATCCTTTGAAGCCGCCGCTTCCTTTTCTTTTATCTTATCTTCTTTTTGCTTTACATAGTTGTAGTCAACAAACTCAATGATAGCGGTCTTAGCTCCGTCGCCGTATCTGTTTCCTGTTTTCAATACGCGGGTATAACCTCCGGGCCTGTCGCCTACCTTTAAGCTGATCTCATCAAACAGGATATTAAGTGCATCCTTGTTTTGAAGAAACCTTCTTGCTTCTCTTCTAAGATGCACGCTTCCTTCAGGTGAGGAGTCCTTCAGTTTGGCAGCTTTTCTGGCTTTTGAAACAAGAGGTTCAATATACATCCTCAATTCTTTTGCCTTCGCCTCGGTAGTATTGATTCGTTTGTGAAGGATAAGTGAAGCTGACAAATTTGCCATGAGTGCACTTCTGTGGCTCGCGGTTCTTTTCAGCTTTCTTCCTTTTTTCCTGTGTATCATGATAGTGTCGTATTATTCGATTTTCTTGTTTGACTACTTAACCGTTTCTTCTTTGAGGTACTTATCAACATCCATTCCGAATGTCAATCCGAAATTGTCAATCAGCTCGCCAAGTTCAGCAAGAGATTTCCTACCGAAATTCCTGTAGTGCAGCATTTCACTTTCATTCTTGCTAACAAGATCGGAGATTGTTTTGATGTTAGCAGATCTGAGACAGTTTTGCGATCTTACGGAAAGGTCAAGCTCATCCACTGGCATAAGAAGAATCTTTCGGATCCTTTCAAATTGCTCATCTCTTTCCTGTACAACAGGTTCTTCGCGCATTGGTGCCTGCTTCGGATTAAGATTCAGAAACAGCTGAACATGGTCCTGCATGAGTCTGGATGCGAATACTAATGCATCTTCCGGGTTTATAGAACCGTCTGTAGTAATCTCAAGAATAAGCTTCTCATAATCTGTTCTCTTTCCGACCCTCGTATTTTCAATCACATAATTTGCAAGCTTTATGGGTGAAAAGATTGAGTCTGTATAAATGAATTCCATAGGAAGAGCAGTATGCTTGTTATCCTCTGACGGAACATATCCGACACCTGTTCCCATTCTCAGTTCAATATTCAGTACAGCATCTTTATTCAGCGTGGCAATATATTTATCAGGATTGAGAATTTCAAAATCAGCGGTACTGTTCTGTATATCCTTTGCAGTAAAAGTATGTGGACCCTTTAGGCTGAATTCTATCTTCGAAGATTTTCCGGTCAGATCCTTAAATCTTACTTCCTTCAGATTCAGAATGATTTCTGACAGGTCTTCAACTACGCCTTTCAGCGTGGTAAATTCATGAGGAGCATCATTTACTCTTATGGCAATTATAGCGCTTCCCGGCAATGATGAAATCAGTATTCTTCTTAATGAATTTCCGAGTGTTACTCCATATCCTCTTTCGAGGGGCTGAACGATGAATCTTCCAAATGTGTCGGTATATGTTGAATCTTCCTTTACAATAGAATCCGGCATTTGAAAATTGTTTATCTTCATTCTGATGACTTCGTTTTTTTAATTAACTCTATTTGGAATACAGCTCTACTATAAGCTGTTCATTGGCATTGAACGGCACATCTGATCTTTCCGGCTCTTTTACAAACACGCCTTTCATATTTGCCTTGTCAAGTGACAGCCATGGGAGTATCATCGCATCCTTCATTCTCTTCATGGAATCATGAATGACTTCAAGTTTCTTGCTCTTTTCGCGAACCTGAATTGAATCACCGGATTTGAGCAGATATGACGGAATGTTTACAACTCTCCCGTTCACGGAAAAATGCCTGTGTGTAATCAGCTGTCTGGCAGCTTTTCTTGAAGGGGCCAACCCGAGTCTGTAAACAGTATTATCGAGTCTCCTCTCAAGAAGCCTTACAAGATTCTCTCCCGTAATTCCCGTCTTCCTGGAGGCATCTTCAAAATACTTCCTGAACTGGCTCTCCAGCACTCCGTAAGTTCTTCTGACTTTCTGCTTTTCTCTCAACTGCACTGCATAGTCGGTCATTCTCTGCCTTCTTGATACGCCATGCTGACCGGGAGGATAATTTCTCGACTCGATCGGACACTTGTCAGTGAAGCATTTTGTACCTTTGAGAAACAACTTCGTCTTTTCTCTTCTGCATAGTTTACAGTTTGCGCCTGTATATCTTGCCATTTAGTGTATAGCTTTTGCTGAATTAATGAATTTTTTGAAAATTACTGTCTTCTCTTCTTTGGCGGCCTGCAGCCGTTGTGAGGAAGAGGAGTTATGTCTTTGATCGATGTAATCTCAAGACCCGCAGTGTTCAATGATCTTACTGCAGCATCTCTTCCCGAACCTACTCCTTTGATCAGTACTTCAACTTTCTTAAGTCCTAGGTCGGATGCCGCCTTGGCAGCAGACTCTGCCGTGACCTGCGCTGCAAACGGGGTGTTCTTCTTTGAACCTTTGAAGCCCATTTTTCCTGAAGAAGCCCAAGAAATAGTATTTCCGTAAATGTCTGTAAGTGTGACAATTACATTATTGAAAGTAGCCTTGATGTGAGCTACTCCATTTGCATCTACGTTTGCTTTCTTCTTTGTCTTTTTGAGATTCTTTGCCAAGTTATTGCAATTTAAATTATTCTGAAAAAATCATGCTGTTGCTTCTTACAAGATTACTTCTTGGCCGCGGCCTTCTTCTTGCCTGCAACTGTTTTTCTCTTGCCCTTTCTTGTCCTCGCGTTCGTTCTTGTTCTTTGTCCGCGGACGGGCAGTCCTCTTCTGTGCCTCTTGCCTCTGTATGTTCCAATATCAACAAGCCTCTTGATGTTCATTGATACTTCAGACTTCAGCGCGCCTTCAACTTTCATTTCAGCGCTGATCTCTGCTCTTATGTGGTTTACCTCATCATCTGTCAGTTGTGAGACTTTCTTGTCCTCACTGATACCGGCCTTCGCCAGGATCTTTTCTGCAGTTGATCTTCCGATCCCAAATACCGAGGTCAGTCCGATGACAACTCTCTTGTTCTTAGGTAAATCAACTCCGGCTATTCTTGCCATTTATCTGATGAATATTATTTTCTGAAAAATTCTTCTTAACCCTGACGCTGTTTGTGCTTCGGATTAGTGCATATTACTCTCACAACGCCTTTGCGCCTGATGATCTTGCACTTAGAACACATTTTTTTTACTGAACTTCGCACTTTCATTAAGATGTCCTCTGATGTTTATTTTACTTGTATCTGTATGTTATCCTGCCTTTGGTCAGGTCATACGGTGAAAGCTCTACCGTTACTTTGTCGCCCTGAAGAATCCTGATATAGTGCATTCTCATCTTGCCCGATATATGGGCAAGAACTTCATGCCCGTTCTCAAGCTTTACCTTGAAATTGGTGTTAGGAAGAATTTCAGATATTATACCGTCAACTTTTATTGCTTCCTGCTTTGCCATCTTGTTTTTTTGATCAAGCTTATGTTAATATTTCTGCCTTTCCCTTCCTTATAAGAACCGTATGCTCAAAATGAGCTGATGGTTTCTTATCTGTGGTCACAATTGTCCATCCGTCTTCTTCTTCGTAAACTTCTCCGCTTCCGTAATTTACCATGGGTTCTATTGCTATGAGCATTCCTTCATGCAGCTTCACGCTTCTTCCGGGTATATAATAATTCGGAACCGGCGGATCTTCATGCAGCTTCTTTCCAATCCCATGTCCGACCAATGCCTTTACTACCGAATATCCGGAACCTTCAACGTAATTCTGAACCGCTGCACCA
>WBZL01000272.1_pt1 | contig 56633 bp, 56 predicted proteins | sample 5204291 | NCBI WGS metagenome assembly WBZL01 (sample SAMN12344345, study PRJNA552823) | activated sludge metagenome | biome: Activated sludge suspended growth; feature: Nitrification reactor; material: Wastewater; isolation source: activated sludge from nitrification reactor of wastewater... | reverse complement strand
TTCTGGTTAGAACCAGGGCCTGATCCGGACCTGGTGTTTGCCTCAAAACGTCAGGCGGCCCAACCAACCCTGACCTTATATCGCCTCGAATGGCAAGGCTCATAATTTTTGTCAGTCAATCAGGGTCTCTTGGATAGGTCGTTGTGGTTAGGGATGTGACAGGGGAGGGCCTTTCTGAATCAAGATTATTCACATCTCATTATTTGTGTGGGGATAATTCTTTTATTCGTAATCTTAGTAGGGGCTGTGGAGAATGTGGAGAAACGAAAAAACGGGAGAGGGCTTCGCCACAATTAGGGTGAGTATCCGGCATGACCCGTAGATATGAGGGCGGCGCTATCGCTTTTTCTCCCCACCCCCTCATCGGGATAACCCTGGAAACTTCTTGAAACTTTCCACACCTCCGTGGTATCCCAAAAGCATCTCACAAAGATATGGGAAACCTCTAAAAACCACCCCCCATATATGGGGTTGCGAAAGAACCGTATTTCTGAACAAAAGAGCGAAGTTCTCCCCAGTTAAGAGGGTTTTTCCACAGTTTTAGGGCAGTTATCCACATATTTTTTAATAAGGGATTAAATGACAAGTGCGGGGATACCCCAAGATATGGATGTTGTCAACCCCCGCATATGTCAAAACTCCCGCGCGATTTCATTGAAATCGAATTTCTAATCTCGTCCAGAATCACAAAAAGGCTCAAGCGCTGGCTCTCATTTCCTGGCCTGTTGAACATGGGAATTTGATGAGAAATGCTTGACTCGCCCCTGAGGTTAGATTATTATCTAATTAGATAATAATCTAACCGGTAACTACTCAGGCCTGGAGCGAAGGTTCCCCTTTTTTTCGGGAGATACTCAATCTCATCGGAATAGTTACTTTAATCGATTATCTGGGCAACATTGAGGAGGTGCCCCATGGAGCAAGAGCATTTACTGATACTCGAACTCATCCACGAAGGCAAAATTACTGTCCCCGAAGCCCTTGACCTGATTGAGGCCGTGGATGAATCTGAACCCGAACCCTACGATGACTACCCGATGTTCACCATCCAACTGAACCTGAATTAATCGTTCATTCCCATAAACCCAACTACCCCTCCAAAAACTCATGACCACTCCCCCTTCCCCCCCAGAAATTGTCCTCGTCTCCCACTTCAATCTGGTTCGCGTCAAAGAACTCCTGGCTGAAGACCCCACGCTCCTGAATCTGATGTATGAACCCTGGCAGGAGACCCCCCTCGGGGCCGCCTCCCACGTCGGAAATCGTGCCATTGCCGAATACCTGCTCGAACAAGGTGCCCCGCTCACAATGCCCACGGCGGCCATGCTCGGACGGGTGGACGACGTCAAAGCTTTTCTTGCTGAAGACCCCACATCCGCGCACGCGAAGGGCGCACATGGCATTTCCTTGCTCTATCATGCGGCGATGAGTGGGAGCCTCGAAATTGTTGAACTGCTCAACATGCACGGGGCCAGTCTCGACTCTGCCGGACACGCCCTCCAGGGAGCCACCAGTTACGGGCGGCTGGACATGGTCAAATGGCTGATTGCGCATGGGGCTGATCCCAACCTCCCCGATTACCAAAACAAAACCCCGTTGGCGATTGCGAAAACCAACGGACACCTCGAAATCGCCTCGGTGCTGGAGGCGGCTGGCGGCAAAGAATAAACCAGTTAACAGATTCTGGTGGTTTCTCCTTTTTTATTTGGGCCTCCCGGCCTTTTGTGGGTCGGGAGGCCCCCCTTTCTGGAGGTTTCTATGTCTACAAAAACGCTTACTTTTACCCAAGAGGTCAACGTCGCCCCCGCACAGGTATACCGGGCTTTTACCAATGCGGAAGCCGTGCAAGAATGGTTCGCAGACGTTGCTGAAACCGACCCGCGTCCTCGTGCTCGCTTTTATGCGTGGTGGAATCAAGAATATTACACGGCTGGACAATTCAGCCATCTGGAAGAAAACAAGGAAGTGGCCTTTTCCTGGCAAGGTCCGGGCGAATCCGCGACGCGTGTGCGCCTCCAACTTGAAGAAAATGGAACGGGCACGACCGTCACCCTCACGCACGATGATGTCCCCGAAGAGGGGGTCGAAGGGTTCAGCAAAGAATGGCCCACCTCCCTCGCCAATCTGAAATCCGTCCTCGAAACGGGCGTGGACAAACGTTTGTACGACCGCCCCATGTTGGGCTTTTTTATCGGCGGCCTGGTGGATGCGAATCTTAAAAAGCGTCTCGGTCTGCCGGTGGATCAGGGCGTCCACGTTTCGGGCGTGTTGGATGGCATGGGCGCACAGAAATCCGGCGTCAAAGCGGATGACGTCATCGTCTCCATCGGAGGCAAAGAAATTACCACCTTCCCTTCGATTGCCCAAATTTTGCGACCCTACAAAGGTGGTGACATCGTCGAAACCGTGATTTATCGCGGCGAAGAAAAAGTCATCCTGCCCGTGGAACTCTCCAAACGCCCGGTCCCGGAATTCCCCGCGGCCCCGGCGGACCTCGTCCGGCAAGGGCACGAGGCCTACGGCGAAGTGCTGACCAAACTCGATGAAGTTCTCGATGGGGTCACCGAAGAAGAAGCCTGCCATCAAGCCAGCCCCGGCGAATGGGGGATCAAAGAAGTCCTCGGCCACCTGATTCTCAACGAGCGTTGGTCACAATTCTCCTGGGCGTTGATTCAAGACGGCAACAAATTCCCGAACTTCCCCGGTCTCCCCCTGGTGGCGGCGCTTGCCCAAACGTATTCCCTGCAAGACCTGCGCACCGAACTTCGTAACAGCGTCAAAGTTCACCTGAATCAAATTTCAGCCTTGCCGGAGAATTTTTCTGCCAACAAAGGCCTGTATTTCCTGGCTGGGAATGATTTTGTGAATGGCGTTCGCACCCATTACGCCGAACACACGACCCAAATCGTCAATGCGCTCAACGCGGCACGAAAAGCCCATGCAGTTCCTGAAAACTCAGTACAATAGGGGCGTAAAAATTCCCCTTTAAACCACCTCGCGGCGGAGCACATGCTCCGCCGCGAGCTTTCACGAAAACGCCAGGAACAACGAGCCTCCAATGTCCACCCCACTCTCCCCCCACACCTTCACCCTCACCCGTACGATCCAAACCTCCCCGCACGCTGTTTACCGTGCTTTCACCACGGGGGGAGGCGTCTTGGACTGGCTTGCGAATAGCAGTGATGTTGACGCCCGCGTGGGGGGGCGTCTCTACCTTTGGGATGAAAAGGGTGGGCTGGTGATCGGTAAATTCACCCACCTCGAAAAGGATCAAACCGTCGCCTTCGACCTCGCCGTCCCGTCCCCCGGACAGGTGGACGTGACGATTCTCGCCGAGGAGCCTGCCAACGCCGAACGTTCCGTTTTGCTCACCTTTCAGTATCGCCAGCTCGAAACCGACAAAATCCTCGAAAGTCCCCAACCCTGGTGGGAAAACGCGTTGGATAATCTCCAAACCGTCCTCGAAACGGGGTTGGACCGTCGTCTGTACGCCCGCCCGATGATGGGGATTCTGATTAGCGGCATGGTGGACGCAGACGCCCAGGAACGTCTCAATCTTCCGCTGGATTACGGGATTCTCGTGGGGGGCACCCTCCCCGCGATGGGGGCGGAAACCGCGGGGATGTTGGAGGGCGATGTCCTCTTCGAGATGGATCACCAGCTAATTCGGGATTATTACGCCCTCGCACAGGTGATTGCACCCCATCAGGCCGGGGACACCATTCATGTGGCCTGGTTTCGCGGGAAAGATCGTCACGATGCGGACCTGATCCTGTCCGGGCGTCCGCACCCTCAAATCCCCGCCACCCTCGCCGAACTCGCTGAAGAAGCCCGCCAAATCTACGCCCGTCTCGATGGCGAACTCGCCGAGATGTTGGACGGCATCACCGAGCAAGCCGCCGAATACCGCCCCGCCGAAACCGAGTGGAATACGAAAGAAATCCTCGCCCACCTGATCAACACCGAACGCTCCATGCAAATTTGGGTGATCAATATCGCGGAGGGGACCCAGTTCAACAACTGGGCCAGTAACAATCACCACCTCGTCAAATCCATCGTAGATATCTACCCCACCCTCCCGCTCCTTCTGGCAGAACTCCGCCGCGCCGAGGCCCAAACCGTCGCCCTCCTCCAACGCCTCCCCGAAGAAATTGTCACCCACAAAGGCACCTTCCACAACATCGTCACCACCCTCAACAAAGAGGGGTTGTCCGTGCATACGCGCTTGCATTTTGAGACGATTAAGAAGTTGATTGAGGAAGGGATGAAGTGATGAGTAACGAGTAACGAGTAACGAGTAAATTTTTACATCACTCATTACTCATTATCCCCCCCCGTTCTACATTTTACGCTCTACATTCTACGTTCCCATGCCCTACTCTACTTACCAAGACCTCAACGACGCCGCAATGGCGCATTATCAGACGGGCGATTTCGCCCAAGCCCTGGCCCTGCTCGATGCCGAGGCCGGGCAGTTCCCCGCGTCGCGCCGCGAAGCCGATTATTTACGCTCCTGCCTGGCGGTGCGTGTGGGCGATGTTGCCCGTACCTACCAGATTTTAGATGGCTTTTATGCAGACGGGATTTGGATGGACGAAAATCTTTTTCGTGTCAGCCCTTCTTATGCGCCGCTTCAGGGGCAGGAAGAATTTGAAAAACGTGTGCAAGCGCATGTAGAACTCCGCGCCCGCACCGAGCCGGATGGCCCCGCCCGCCTGCATCTTCTCCCCCCATCCGCCTCCCAAGCCGCCTCCCCGCTCATTTTTCACCTCCACGGTAACGGCAGTCACCCCAGCCTGGAACTTCCCAACTGGCAATTGGCCGCCCATCAGGGGTGGCTCGTCGCCGCTCCCCTTTCCGAAAACACGTTTTTCCAAGGGGCGAACGCTTTCTGGCCCGATCACGAAACCGCCGAAACACAAATCGCCGCCCACTTCGCCACCCTCCAAACCCAGCACGCCATAGACCCTACCCGGATCATCCTCTCCGGCTTTTCGATGGGGGGAGATGTTGCCATCGCCCAAACCCTGAAAGGGGACTTGATCCCCGCGCGGGGGTTCATCGTCGTCGGCCCCGGCGGGCCAATGATTGACGACCCCGATAGCTACCGGCCCTTGATCGAGCAGGCCAACGGGCGCGGTTTGCGGGGCGTCATCCTGGCAAGCAGTGCCGATCCCGCCATCGAACCGGAAAAAATTGCGCGGTTGGCGCAATTGCTCAACGAAGGCGGAATCCCCTGCCGCTTTGTTTTTTACCCGGACAAAGGCCACGTGTACCCGGAAGATTTCCCGAAACGGCTAAAAAGCGCACTGGCCTTTATCCTCCGTAATGAGTAAGCAAAACTCATTCCTCATTACTTATCATCACCTACAGGACTCTACACATGCTCACTCGAACTCTCGGAAAATCAAACCTCTCTGTCTCCGCCCTCGGTATGGGCTGTTGGGCCATTGGCGGCCCCTGGACATGGGCACAACCTGGTCGCGACTCCTGGCCCGCAGGCTGGGGTAAAACCGACGATGCCGAAGCGACCCGCGCCATTCACGCCGCACTGGACGCGGGGGTGAACTTTTTCGACACCGCCGCCAACTACGGGGCGGGGCACAGCGAAATCGTCCTCGGCAACGCCCTCAAAGGCCGCCGCAACGAAGCGGTGATCGCCACCAAATTTGGGCACATCATCCATGAACAGGCCAAAACCGTGTACGGCGATGACGATCAGATTTTGGGCAACGTGCGGAAAGATGTGGAAAACAGCCTCCGCCGTCTGCAAACGGACGTGATAGACGTATACCAACTCCACGCGGGGGACTACGATCCCGAAAAAGCGCTGGAATTGCGCGGGGTGCTGGAAGCCCTCGTCGCCGAAGGCAAAATCCGCTGGTATGGGTGGAGCACCGATCTGGTCGATCGTGCCCGCGTTTTCGCCGATGGCGCACATTGCACCTCGATTCAGTTTCGCTTGAACGTCATTTTTGATAATATTGAAATGCGCCAATTGTGTGCCACTGCCCGCCTGGCCGGGGTCAACAAAGATCCGCTCAACAAAGGTATTCTTGCCGGAAAATTTACCACTGCGTCCACCTTCCCCGCGGACGACATCCGCTCGACAACCAATTTTGGCGAGGGCGAGATCGCCCAGCGTCTCCAAACAGTGGAGGCCCTCCGCGATGTGCTGTCCTCTGGCGGACGCACGATGGCGCAGGGTGCCCTGGCTTACATCTGGGCGCTGGATGAGAACATGATTCCCATTCCGGGCTTCAAAACGGTCCAGCAAGCCACCGAAAACGCGCAAGCGATGGCCTTCGGTCCGCTGGCCCCTGACCAAATGCGTCAGATTGACGAAATATTAGGACGTGGTGCGTAGTCCGTATTTCGTATCCTCTCCGTATGCCGACGCCACACGAAATACGGACTACGAAATACGTCCTTCCCGATACCCATCTATGACCACTCGTCTCACCCTTATCCCCGACTCTTTTGAAAAAGTCCGCCGCGCGGAACTGGAAGCCCTCACCGGGTGTCCCATTCACCGCGTCATTGATGGCACATGCCGCGAAGCAGGGTGTCCCAATGCCGCTCTCCAACTTCAAAAGGAATTTGTGCAAGCCGAAGACACCTGTCTGCGGTTGCGGGAGGTCTCCCTCGATGAGGGCGGACCTCGCCTGCCTGAACTCGTCTCCCCTGTTGACCCCGTGGGGCTTCTCGCTTATGAGCGGGAACGTGCCCCTCGCGTTCACGGGGAGGTTGCCCCGATCTTTCAAACCAAACCCCGGATGCGCTGTGTCCTCTAATACGCAATTCGCTCTTTCCCCAGATGGCACACAGATTGCCTACGAGGTGACCGGCAACGGCGCACCGCTCGTTTTACTACACGGGGGCGGGCAAAACAAACAACACTGGCACACCGCCGGGTATGTCGCCCGGTTAGCGCGCGAGTTTCAAGTGATCACCATCGACCTGCGCGGAAATGGCGAGAGTGGCAAACCCGATCATGACGAGGCCTATGTCATTGAACGCATTCTGGAAGATGTGCTGGCGGTGGCGGACGCGTGCGGCGTGGAACAATTCGCGCTGTGGGGGTTCTCGTTTGGGGGGAACATTGGCCGGTATTTGGCGTCCCGCTCCGGGCGTGTGACCCAATTTGTGATGGGCGGGATTCCTTTTGGGTCCGCGACCCCTGGCACCTGGGGAAAAAGCATTCGTGAATCCATCGAAAAATGGGTTCCGCTCCTCGAAGCGCAACGGGTGGGGACCCTCGACCTCGCCGCCCTGCCCAAAGAGGATCAAGAAAACCTGGCAGATTTCCACCTCGCGCGTTGGATCGCCGTTTTTCAGGGCATGGTTTCCTGGCCGGACGTTGCCCCGCAAGATTTGCGCTGTCCCACCCTGTTACTCGTCGGCTCGGAGAGTGAAACATACCAGACGTTCATTGTTGAAGAAATGGACGCCATCAAAGCCGCTGGGGTTCAGGTCCAGGTGTTTGATGGCCTCACCCATCTAGAAGAATTTTCAGAGATCGAGATCGTACTCCCGGTTGTCCGGGAGTTTTTACGTACCCAACATCCCTAACCCACCTCAAAGGAATATCATGCTCAACTTCGCCGCTGTCCGCAACAAAGAAATTACCCTCTCCGAACTGGTCAAAGACTTCACGGTAAACGACCTCCGCCAGTTAACCAACGAAATGATCGACTGCCAACAATCCATGATCGCCGAATGCACCGACGCCGACGTGGTTTTTGTCCCTGTTGACCCAAACGCAGAAGACACCTACGCTGCAACGGATGACGAAAAAAATATCGCGTGGACCCTCGGACACCTGATCGTTCACGTGACCGCTTCCTCGGAAGAATCCGCCTTCCTCGCCGCCGAACTCGCACGGGGCGTCGAATACCAACAGCGTCGCTCCCGCTCGGAAATTCTCTGGACGACGATCAGCACCATCGAGCAGTGTCGCGCCCGTCTCGAAGAATCCCGCCGAATGCGCCTCGCCAGTCTCGACATGTGGCCCGATCAACCGTACCTCGATAACACCTATGTCTCCCCCTACAACGGCACCGTCGGCAATGCCGTCACACGTTTTGTGCTTGGCCTCAGCCACGACGACGCGCATGTCGCGCAGATTGCGGAGGTGGTGAGGCAGGCGGCGGAGAACCGTAATAAGTGATGAGTGATGAGTAATGAGTATTTTTACTCATTACTCATTATGTATTAAAAGACCCTCAAAATGTCAAAAAGCCTCCGCCCCTCCGGCATGTCCGCCTTTACTCTGATCTGGTTTGGGCAGTTGCTCTCGCTGTTGGGCAGTGGGATGACGACGTTTGCGATCAGCGTTTGGGCTTGGGAGGAGACCGGGCGGGCGACCGCGCTTTCGCTGGCGATCTTTTTCGGGTTTGGGCCGCAGGTCCTTCTCAGTCCGCTTGCGGGGGCACTGGTAGATCGTTGGGATCGGAAGTGGGTGATGATCCTGAGCGATGCCGCCGCGGGATTGTCCACGCTCGTTTTGCTGATCCTGTTCAATATGGACAACCTGCAAATCTGGCATTTGTACGTGGCGAATGCGTTTGCCGGGGCCTTTGGCGCGTTCCAGTTCCCCGCGTATTCTGCCGCGGTCACGATGCTGATCCCGAAGGAGCAGTACGGGCGCGCGAACGGGATGATCGCCCTCGCCGGGTCCGCATCGGGGATTCTCGCGCCGATTGTGGCAGGGGCGGCGATTGGCTGGGTGGGCGTGGGGGGCGTGATGACGTTTGACCTGATCTCGGTCACGTTGGCGATTCTCGTATTGGCGATGGTACGTATTCCGCGGCCCGCGGTGTCGGCGACGGGGCGGGCCGCGCGGGGGAGTTTGTGGCAGGAGTCGATGTTTGGGTTCACGTACATCTTCGCTCGTCCGAGTTTGTTGGGGTTGCAATCGGTGTTCTTTTTTTCCAATCTGATCCTCTCGCTCAGTTTTACCCTGCTCATCCCGATGATTCTCGCCCGTACGGGCAACAACGAACTGGTGTTGGGCAGTGCCCAATCCATCGGCGCAATGGGAGGCATTGTGGGCGGCTTGCTTCTCAGTTTTTGGGGCGGCCCCAAACGGCGGGTGAACGGGGTGCTGGGAGGGATGATTCTGATGAGCCTGTTCGGGACCCTTCCGATGGGGTTGGGCCGCTCCCTGTTTTGGTGGGCGACGGCAGGCGTGATGAATGGGTTGGTGTTGCCTGTGTTAAACGGGTCGAATCAAGCCATCTGGCAGTCTAAAGTGCCGCCAGATATTCAAGGCCGTGTGTTTGCCGTCCGGCGGCTGATCGCCCAGATTTCCACCCCGATTGCAATGCTCTCCGCGGGGCCGCTCGCTGACCGACTGTTTGAACCTGCGATGGCTTCAAGGGGCGTACTGGCCGAGACGTTCGGCTGGCTGGTGGGCACCGGTCCTGGTGCGGGGATGGCGTTGATGTTTGTCATCAGTGGCCTCCTCGGGGCGGTGGTCGGCTTGGGCGGGTTTCTTTTCCCCGCGGTGCGGAATGTAGAAGAGATTATGCCGGATCATGATGTGATGGTAGATGCGGTAGATACAGTAGATAATGTAAATACGGTAGATAAGGTAGATAGTGGACAAAAGGTATAATCGTAAATAGGGTATCTACCGTATATACTCTATTTACCCTATTTACCCTATCTACCTTCTTTACCTTCTCCCCCTCCCCCCCTATGACGACAACCTTCCCCTCCCCCCTCCCCCCCCCCATCCTGCAATGGGAATGGGCCACCGGCTACGATTTTTTTGCCAGTTTGCACGTCCTCCACGACCCGGATCGGTTCGGTCTGCGCGGGGCGTGGGCGAAAGGCGTGCGGACGCGGCTCCCCGCGGGGGCACGGGAATTCCTCGAGCGCACTGCCGAACATTCTCTGGCCGCGTTTCCCTGGGTGCATACGCTCCCCGCGCCGCGGGATATGAAAACCGTGCTCGACGCGTACAGCGCGCTCCCCGTGCGGGAACGTCTGCCTGTGATGATGAATGTTGGCGAAGTCCCCGCGCCGATCCGGGACGTGTTGTTTGAAGTTGCCGACCGGGGGCAGTGGATGCCGGGTGACCGAGATATTATTCTGGGACACTGGCAACAATCGGGGTACAACAAGTCCTCCACCGGTGAATTGGAGACGATGCTGGGGTTGTGGGCGGACTCTGTGAGTTTTGGCGAACAATCTTTGGACGCCTTCAAAACTTATGCGAACGTGTTTTTTGCCGAAGAAGAGGCGCGGATCACTCCCGCCCTGGAAGAATCCATCGCCCGCGCGCAAGACCTGGCCGGAAAACTCTCCCTGCCCGAACTGCTGGAAGAACTCTCGGAGGGGGCACGGTTTGAGCAGATTCCCCCCACCTCGAACCTGGTGATGATCCCGTCGTTTTGGCTCGCCCCGTTGATTGTGCTGTTCAAGCTGAATCCCGCGGAAAGCCTGTTCATCTTTGGCGGACGTCCGGCGGATTACGCCCTCGTGCCGGGGGAAGTGGTGCCCGACGCGTTGTACAACGCCCTCAAAGCCCTCGCCGACCCCACCCGCCTGCGGATTTTGCACTACCTGGAAGAAAAACCCCAAACCCCCACCGAACTCGCCGCCACCCTCCGCCTCCGTGCCCCGACCGTGATCCACCATCTGAATCAACTGCGTCTGGCGGGGTTGGTGTACTTCAGCTATGGCAAAGGCGACAAGCGTTACGCCGCCCGCACGAGCCGGATTTCGGAAATGTACCTGCAACTGCGCCGCTACCTGGGCGTGGCCGAGGCTCCCAAACGAGAGGAGATTTCGGGCAGGCCGCCGTACGTAGCGTGATGAGTGATGATGAGTGATAAGTAGAAGGAAAAAAGGAAGGGGGAATCAGGAAGAAGGAAATAGGATGGGGGCGTCACTAATTCCCAATTCCTACTTCCTACTTCCCAATTCTTAATTCCCATCTTCAACCGAGGACAAATGAATATCAAACTTTCTGGCCGTTCGCTCGGCCAAACTTTAACGACGTATGCCAACCGGATCGGCGCGTTTCAACGCAATGCCCGGTTGTATTTAATTAATGTGATGCTGGCCGGGGCGGCGTTTGGCGTGTTCCGGCTGTTGTTCAATTTTTATGTACTCAGCCTGGGGTACGATGAATCGATCTTGGGAAAGTTGATCACGACGAATAATTTGAGCGCGCTCATTGTGGCCCTGCCCATCGGGTATCTGGCCGACCGGCTGGGACGGAAATGGTCGTTGCTGTTGAGCGGGATCATGACCAGTGTGTCTGTGATGGCGATGGTGCTGTGGCCGTCGGTGGGGTTGTTTTATGTGATGAATGTGCTGTTGGGGATGGCGCAAAGTTTGGGGGCGGTGACGACGGCGCCGTTTTTGATGGAAAATAGCGGCGAGGAAGAGCGCACGTACCTGTTCAGTTTCAGCTTTGGGTTGTCCACGCTGGCGGGGTTCATCGGGAACTGGCTGGGGGGGTATCTTCCCGCGTGGTTGGGCGTTTGGCAGGGGGCGGAGGCGACGAGCAGTATCGCGTACGGGTGGGCGTTGGGGGCGGTCAGTGTGCTGGCGCTGTTGGGGTTGGTGCCCCTGTTCGGGTTGCGGCGCATGTACAAGGGCGGGGAAAAAGAGGCCCGCACGATGTTCGCGCCGTTATCCTACTTTTGGAAGGAGCGATCCCTTTTGGGGCGGTTGGTTTTGCCCCTGTTGATGACGGCGATTGGGGCGGGGATGGTGATGCCGTTTATGAATGTGTTTTTCCGCACGGTCCATCACCAGTCTGATGGCGCGATTGGGGGGTTGTTCGCGTGGGGGTCGCTGGCGATGGGGATTGGGATGTTGATCGCGCCGCCGATTGCGGAGAAGTACGGCAAAATTCAAGTGGTGGTGGTGACGCAGGCGCTTTCGATCCCGTTTTTGATCATTTTGGGGTATTCGCCGTGGTTTTGGCTGAGTGCAGGGGCGTATTACGTCCGGGTGGCGCTGATGAATATGAGCAACCCGGTGTACCAGACGTTTGTGATGGAGCATGTGGACCCCGAATCACGGGCGACGGTGGCGAGTTTGACCAGCATGGCGTGGAATTTTGGGTGGGCGTTTAGTCCGTCTGTGAGCGGGGTGTTGCAGGTGGGGAGCGGATTTGGGTGGCCGTTTTTTGTGACGATTGTGTGTTACATCATCGCAGTGGGGTTGTATTGGAAATATTTCTGGGGGAAGAGTGAAAAGGCCGTGGCGGCGGTGGTGGCGTAAATTAAATTGTGACCAAACTTTGGAAGTCTTTGGTGCGGTTCCGCATCCCTTCACCTACGTTCAGGACAGGCCTTCGACTGCGCTGGACAAAAGTAGGCCCGGAGGTTGCGATAATTACCGCTCCGCTCAGGATGCTACATGCGTTCGCCAGGTAGACCAAAAGAGCCTTCCGAAGTTTGGTTTTTAATGAGGCATGGTAGTGAAAATTAAAGCATTTTATTCAGCCTTTGGGGGGACAGTGACGACTTATGGGGCACGTATTCAGGCCTTTCGCCCGAATGCGCGGCGGTATCTGGTGTATTTGATCTTTTTCGGGATCGGAATGGGGGTGTTCCAGTTGCTGTACAACTTTTATGTGCTCAGTCTGGGGTATGACGAGTCCCTGTTGGGCAATCTGATCACCGTGAATAACAGCACGGCGTTGTTGGCGGCGATCCCGATGGGGTATCTGGCCGACCGCCTGGGCCGGAAAGGGGCGATTATGATCTCGACGGTGGCGTATGCGGTCGGCGTGCTGGTGATGGTGATTTTTCCGGGCACGATCATTTTCTTTGCGATGAACGTGGTGCTGGGTCTGGCACAAAGCCTTTCGACGGTGGTGCAAAGTCCCTTCCTGATGGAGAACTCCGGCCCCGAAGAGCGCACGTATCTCTTCAGCCTGAGTTTTGGCCTGCGGATGACGGCGATCTTCGTCGGCAACTGGGTGGGCGGGTATCTCCCTTCCTGGCTGGGGCTTTGGCAAAACGTGGACGGGACAAGCAGTCTGGCCTATGGACTGGCGTTGGGGGCGATTGCGCTCATTATGCTGTTGGGCCTCCTGCCCCTCTCCCGCATGGAACGCCAACATTTTGCCACGGACGAGGAACGCTCGCTCTTTTTGCCGCTTTCGTATTTTCGCCAGCATTTCTCGACGTTTAGCAAACTGGTGCTCCCCATCCTGGTGACTTCGTTTGGGGCGGGGTTGTTTATGCCGTTTATGAACGTGTTTTTTCGGCAGGTTCACGGGCAAAGCGATCAGGCGATTGGCACGCTGTTTGCGTGGGGATCGCTGGCGATGGCGGTGGGCTTTTTGTTCGCCCCGGTCATTGCGGAGAAATATGGCAAAATCCAATTGGTGGTGTTTACCCAACTGCTGTCTATACCCTTTCTGATGATGTTGGGCTTTTCGCCCTGGATCGGGGTCGCGGCCCTGGCCTATTACGCCCGACTGGCGCTGATGAACATGAGCAACCCGGTATATCAGACGTTTGTGATGGAACACGTCCAACCGGAGGCGCGGGCCACGGCCGCCAGTCTGGTCAGCATGGCCTGGAGTTCCGGGCGTGCGTTTAGCCCGACGATCAGCGGGTATCTCCAGGTGCAGTATGGGTTTAATCCGGTGTTTTCGCTGGTGATTGTGCTGTATTCGGTTTCGGTGTATATGTATTGGAAGTATTTTTTAGCGCAAAAGCCGGAAATGGCGGTGGCGAGTTCGGCGGCGGATTGAGATTTAGGAAGTCAGTAACATATTTAAGACATTAATGTATAATTGTCTTAAATATGTTGCTGAGTGAAGAGGCGTAGAGAATGTCAATGATAGAAAGTATAAGGAGAGCTAGAGAAATTTTTATAGAAAATCACGGGATTCTGAGAAGTGAACATGCACGAAAGCTGGGTATTAATCCAAATACACTGGCGAATATGGTTAAGCAAGAAATTCTCATAAAAGAAAAAAGGGGTCTCTACCGCCTTTTAGACTTTGAAATATCTAGCCAAATGGATATTATCAGTGTTCATAAGCAAATTCCTAGTGCGATAATTTGTCTAATTTCGGCTCTCGCTTTTTATGAACTGACTACGCAAATTCCGCATAGAGTTTACATAGCTCTTCCTCGAACAGAAAAGAACAGGCCAAAAATAAATTACCCTCCTCTTGATGTAGTTTGGCTAAGTGAAAAACCCTATCACGCAGGTGTAGAACTTAAAAATATAGATGGCATTATGATTCCGTTTTATAGCCGTGAAAAAACCTTGGCAGATTGTTTTAAGTTTCGGAATAAAATTGGTAAAGACGTTGCTCTTGAAGCCCTTAAAAAATATATTTCATCTAAAGAAAGGAATCTGTCGGCACTTATAAATTTTAGTCAGGTAAACAGGGTTGAAAAAATAATGAAACCATATCTAGAATCTCTGCTTGAAACATAAGGGAAGATAAATGAAAAACATTGTTGCATCCGTCAAAGCCAGACTGTTAACCAAAGCTAGCGAACGAGAGCGTTCCTTCAACGAAGTTTTGCAATACTATGCCATTGAACGATTTCTTTACCGGGTATCCCAATCATCTTATTCCGAACAATTTGTTCTAAAAGGAGCACTGCTGTTTTTTGCGTGGAAGTTATCTGCAATTCGCCCCACGTAGGACATTGATTTTCGCGGATATATTCAAAATTCAGCAGAAGTGGTGGATGCGGTATTTCGGGAAATTTGCACGATCTCTGTTGAGCCGGATGGAATGGCATTTGATCCGTCCAGTGTTCGGAGCGAAGTCATTCGCGGGGAAGACGAATATCATGGAATGCGGGTGTATTTTCAAGCGTTTCTTGGTAAAGCTACCCTACCCATGCAGATTGACATCGGTTTTTCCGACAAACTTGAGCCCAAAGCCGTCCGCATGGAATTCCCAACCTGGCTTGATATGCCCCAGCCCGTGCTCCGGTGTTATGCGCCAGAAACCGTGGTAGCCGAAAAGTTTGAAGCGCTGATCTCGTTGGGATTGGTGAACAGCCGATTGAAAGATTACTATGATCTTTACACGTTGGCCAATTCATTCGATTTTGATGGGGAAATATTGATGCTTGCCTTATCCACCACTTTTGAAACTCGCCAAACCCTCCTCCCCGACGGGGTGCCGGATGGATTGACGCCGCAATATATTCAGCCCAATATCGTTCACTGGAAGGCGTTTCTCAAAAGAATTTCGGCGGATGCAACGCTGGAATTGGAGACGGTTGTTGATCGGTTGAAAATTTTTCTCTTGCCACCACTAAACGCTATTCAAGCCGGTGCAAATTTCAGGTGTAGATGGGAAAAAGGCCACGATTGGCTTTATCCTAAAAACACCGCCGGAGAGACTTGAAACCGCTCTGCCAACGCCTGAATCTGCCGTACATTGAGTTCGCGTTTGCCATTCAAAATTTCTGACACCACGCCTTGCGAACCGATTTCATGCAAATCGGCTTGTTTTAAGTGATGTTCTTCCATCAAGTATCGCAGGGCGTCTGTGCCAGTGACATCGGGAAACGGGAAGTGTTGTTCTTCATAGACCCGAATCATGGTGCCCAGCGTATCTAACAGTTCGTACAAAGGGTGGGTTTCATCCGTTCCGACTTCATCAAGGAGTTCGTGCAGTCGTTCAATAGCCGCGTCGTATTCTTCCTCATTTCGAATGGAAAGAAAGGGTTGAATAACGACCCAGTGGGTTTGGATTTCTGTCAGGTTCAATTTTAAACTCCTTATTTATGGTTCATCAACCTCAACCGCCTCGTACACCTCCCCCTCCACCAACCTTTCCTCCCCCACATTCCGAAACGTGATCGGCAACGTCCCGCAATTCACAGGTTCGGAACACGTCGAAACCTGAAAATGCAAGTGCGGCGTGCCCCCGGTTTTGCCCGTATTCCCGCTCCAGGCAATCGGATCGCCTGCCTCGATCACTTCGCCCACCGCGACCATCGCCTCGTGAATGTGTGAATATGCGGCAATCGTCCCGTCGTCGTGCTGAATCTTGACGAGATTATCCGAACCGCCCCCGTCCTCGCTCCCGGTTCTGACCTCGATCACCACCCCGCCCCGCGCCGCGGTGACAACCGCCCCAATCGGCATCAGAAAATCGTAACTGTACCGGTACACCCCATGATGCCCGCCCAGGGTGCAGTTGCCCTGATAGAGCGGGTAGCTTTCCCCGACCGGGTACGGTAAAACGTAGGGGGAGGTTTGCCAGTCCGGGTATTCATCCGTGCAGGGGGGATAGGCCCCTAAAAAGTTGAGGGCGGCAAGCAAAACGAAACAAACCAATAAACCAACTAACACGAGCCGTTTTTTGTTCATGTCCTGAAAAACGCAAACTGAGGGGGCTTATGACAAGGACGGTTCGGGAATGTGTAGGTTTGCCACGTACAACACATCCCACCGCTCAAACGCAAACCCCACCTTCTCCGCCACGCGCATACTGGCAATGTTATCGGTGGATGTACTCCAACTGGGAATCCGTCCGCGGGCGATGATGTCCGCGCACATCGCCCCCGCGCAGGCGACGCTCAACCCCCGCCCGCGGAACCCCGGCTCGGTGATCACGCCCAAGTCTTCATACCGCTCCCCGACGAAAAACGAATTCGCAACGGACACCAATTCCCCGTCCGCGAACGCACCCCACGCGTGGCCGCTCGCCGCCATGTTTTCCGCCCCGTACCAGGTTTTGTAAATCCAGTTCGACTCCTCGCTCAAATTCGCCAGATGTCCCGCGTCTTCCGCCCCCAAACGCCGGAGGGCGAACCCGTCTGGGGTCGTGAAGCGCGGTTCGCCGGGCAGGGAATAGATCACGCGCGGCCAGCGGATCAGATCGGGGAACGCCGCCCGCAGAAGCGGGACAAAGGCGTCTGGGGCCTCGATAAAGCCGGGGATCAGCGGGCGCAAATCGTCGGGGGTGAGGGTGTCAGGATCACCGGTCAGGGAGTAATTGCCCGCCGTTTCGGTCAGGATCACGCGGGGATCAGGCCAGCGGTCGGCCCAGGCGTGTCCGTGTCCGGTGTGGATCACGTGCAGGCCGATCAGCGGGCCGGGGCGGTCGGGGAGGAAACGGGGTTTGAGCGTGGTGAGTTGGGAAGGGGCAAGGGCGAGTACCATGCAAAAAGTATACCCGATAGGGAGCGTTGGGCTTTCGATGCAAAAAACGGCCTCCATTGGAGGCCGTTTTTTGTGTTTGAAGGGTGCGGGTTACTTTTCGCACTTGCCGTTGTAGTAGTCCCACACGTCGCATGAATTGCCGCTTGAGAAGGTGCAGGTGCCTTGTTCGTCGTCGGCGCCACTGTTGCCGGTGATGGCGTATTCGCCGCCGGTAATGGCGCAGTAGATGGCGGCGTTGGTGATGTAGCCGGTGATTTTCAGGCCGCCGTCGGGGCATTCGCCGTTCATTAAGGCCCATTCTTCGCATTGGCGGTTGTCTTCAAAAACGCAGACGCCGTATTCGCCGCCGCTTCCGTCTTTTTCAATGGTGAGGGTGCCGCCTTTGTCGGTGCAGTTGACGGAGGCGGGGTTGGGCATATCGGCTTCGGGCTGGGTGCCGCACGCGGCGATAAACAGGGCAAGGAAGGAAAGGGCAAGGATGAGTTTGAGGGTTTTTAACATGGTAGGTACTCCTGCTGTGATGAGGTGTTTATTGTTCTGTGAAATTAAACGAGAGGGTCTTAAAAATAGTTCCGGCGTGTTTTGAAGCATATATGGCGATGGAATCTGGTGTGCATCACTCCCGGATTTTATAGAGATAGCGTAAAATGGCAAGAAGTTGGCACCCACACGCAACGTCCACAATTCATTCAATATACTAATTGCACAACGAGGAAACATGAAGAACAAAACCGCCAAACCCTTTGAATTTTCAACCCTTTCCAAATGGCTCCACTGGGGCAGTATGTTCCTGCTGTTTGCCCTGATGGCCGCGGGCACCCTGATGGTCGGCCTGGAAGACGGCGATCCGCAGAAAATGACGATTTACCGCGTCCACGGCGTGATTGGGATGCTGATTGTCCTGGCGACGCTGGCACGCATCGTCATCCGCCTGCGGAGACCCCAACCCACCCCGGAAGGGATGACTGAAACATGGAATATCTGGTTGCACAACATCATTCAGTGGGGCATTTACCTTGTCCTGCTCGGCATTGGGATCAGCGGCATGGGCACCCTTGCGCTGAACAATATGATCGCTTTCACGGTTGATCCGGCGGCGTTGGATCGCACCGTTCCCACGATCCAGGGACATTTTCTGATGACCCGCCTGTACTTGCTGTTGATGATCCTGCACGTGGCGGGTGTTTTGCGCCACCAGTTCACTCGCAGTAATGTCCTGCGCCGCATGGGCCTGAATATTCCGCTGGGCAAAGCCTGAGATAAAGCATTTCAGCATTCACATGTCTCAAAAACGCCCTGAGTAGACATCGGACTCAGGGCGTTTCATATAATTGAACTTGTCCCCCATAAAAATCACGCGTTCGGATTAATTTCATTTGCGAGGCCAGCGTTTGCGGGATTAGGCCCATGGGATCGGTGTACGGGTTATGGCTGTAAATGAGCCAGACTCTGTTTTGCCCGCGCAATAATGCCATGAGCGCCGGGATATCGCGCTCCGTCATCTTGGGTTCCAGGACCCCGCTCGCGAACATATCTACGGGAAGGCCATGCTTCACGACCTGGATCGCGTACAGGTTTTCGTAGGGTTGAAAATAATAGTCAAAGGGGATTTGCACCCAGTTCGCGTTGAATAAGACCAGATCATTCTGTTCCACGAAATTTGCGACATATCCGGCGGCGGTGTTCCAATCCTCTTTCCGCGTAAACCGATAATAATCGCCAGCGGTGAACAGGTTGTTGGTGCCTAAAATCCCCACCACCACGAGCATGAGCAGGCGAAATCTTAATTGGGCGATACCCGCGGCGAGGATCAGAAATAAGGGAATCGTGGTCCAGATCAAGGTGCGATCATAAAAAATCGGTCGGCGGAGGCTCACAATCAGCTCGCCCAGGAAGGGGACGGCGAACAGGGCGGCCAGAAAGAAGAAGAGCGAGATTTTTTTGCGAAAATGTAATACCCCCAACCCAAGCACCAGCGCGTACAAAATCCAGATCACCACGATCTGGTTGGCTTGAACGAGCGTATTTTCATTCAAAAAGGATTGAAGCACGTGAATCACAGCCGCCCAGGTGGGCTTCGGAATCCAAAACTCCTGATAGACCCGGTTGGCTTGCTGGATAAAGGCCACGAGCCAGGGACTCCAAAGGACGAAGATGCCTATTTGCGCCTTCACCCAGTTTCCCAAAGAGGGTGCCTGGAAGGTGGGTGGAGCCTCCGACTTTTTTGTCTTTTGAAAAAGCAGGAGACCCAAAACGAAGAGATTGGTGGCGAACAGGAAAAGGACCGCCGTATTGTGGGTGAGCAGGGTCGCCGCTGAGAACACGATCAACGCCCCCCAGGCCAGGTCCGTCTCGACGGTCTGAATGGGCGACCAGCGATGGCGGGAAACCCAGCCTCTCCAGCCCGTTTGATTGCGGGGTTCCACCTGATAGTGGAAATCGCCCACGGTCTTGGTTTCAACCGGTCCCGCGGTGCGCCAGACATGGATGTATTCTCGAAATTGACTGCCGATGGGCCGGATCGCGCGTGGATCGGTCAGCAGTCTGACCAGGGCATAAATGGCGACGGTGGCATTGAATGTCAGGAGGGTATACATGCGCGCTTCCTGGGCGAAGCGGATGTTGAAGGGCGAAACGGTCAGGATCAAGGCCGCCATCAAGCCCATTTCCACCCCCGACAGACGTTTGCCGATCAGGTAAATCATCGGGATGGTGAGCGTGCCGAAGAGGGCGGAAAGCATTCGGACTGCATAAGGCGCATCCCCATTGAGGCCGATCCAGGCATGGAGCAGGAGATAATAAAGGGGGGGGTGTTGGTCAATGCGGGCTGTCCAATGCAGGAGTTCGGCCACATTGTGATTGGCGAGCCAGATGCTGAAGGTTTCATCTAACCACAACCCTTGTTGATCGAGGAGAAAGACTCGCATAAGGCCCCCCACCACGGTGAGGAGGACGACCAACCACGGGGCAATTTCTTCAAGGTCAAGTTCTTCGTTCATCATCCCTTCTTGAGCCTGCACTATGTAGGGGGCAGGCTGTTTTCTATGATTTAAGACGTGGGCTAAAACCGTCTCCCGACCAGGATGGTCAAGCCCGACAGGACGAACATCAGCATGCCGGAAGTTCCCAGGAAGGCCAGGAGGCTATAGCCACGCAAAAGATCGGCCTCCCAGATTTTGAAGCGTTCTTCCTTGCCCACATGAACTACCGATTGGGCATAATACTCCACCCCGATCCCCTGCGTGCGTATGCCCATGACGTTGATAAAACCGATTAAGATGAATATCGTCCCGGCCCAGAAAAAGCCATCGCTGAACTGGGTGTAGGTGTTCCACCGGAGCATTAAGCCCAGGAGCGATACAGCGATACCGGAAATGAGGGAGACAAGGACGGCATTGATGAGGATGCGGAGGATTTTATGTTTCATGAGGTTGTCTCTTTTCGAGCATCGAAAGAAGTACGATAATCCGTAAAAACCGGAAAACTATTTTATTGCTGAATCGTAGTTCCCTTCCCTTTGAAAGTCAAGAATCACCCGTTTCCCGAAGCACTTGCGCCGCGACCTTTCGTAAAGGCTCATTGACCGTATCCGGGGTGCATTTTTGACAGGCTACTTCCGGGGAAACCCACGCATATCGGTCATGTTCTACGCTCAGGAGCACTTCCGCCGCGTGGGGAGCCTCTACTACAAATACCCACCAATCTTCTGTGCCGTGGTCCGTGCGCGCGGGGGCAAGGATTAGGCCCGTTTCCTCGAACAACTCCCGCCGCGCACAGACCTCCACGTCCTCGGCGGGGTGACGTGCCCCGGATGGGGGCGTCCACGCCCAATCGCCCTCGAAATCCGGGGCGTGGTGAGCGCGGTGCAGAATCAGAAATTCCACACACAGTGTGGAATTTCGGTAAACGACAATGGTCACGCCGTACGGTTTCTCTGGGCTGATGGGCTGACCGTCCCAGGTGGTGCGGTGGGTCATGGGGAGGGGGAAGGGAATTAGGGGGATTTTGTAGGAACTCATAGGAATTCCAATTCCCATAAGTTCCTACGAGTTCCCACAAGTTCCCTTGATTTCTACTGCGGCGCAGGCGCTTCCGTCACGGGCAGTGTTTCCAGGGTTTCCGTTGACGTGGTATCCACGGTGGGGACAATGCCGGGGCCGGGGATCACGATGGTGGGCGTCATCCCTTCGGTTGTGAAGATGATCTTATCGGTTGCTTTGAGCGCGGCGGCGTTGGCTAGCACCATTTGGAGCATCAAGTAGTCGGGGTTGGCCGCATAAATTTCGGCCAGCAAAAGTTCTTCGGCGAGGTCTACTTTCGCCTGTTCGACGGCGGCGAGGGCGAGGGCTTCTTGGATGGCCAGGTCTTCCTGCGCGGCGAGCAGTTCGTTGGCTTTTTCCGCTTCGATGACCGCCTGTTGCGCTTGCAATCGTTCGAGTTCAAGCTGGGCGAGGATCGTCTGTTGACGGGCTTCTTCTTGAATCCCGGCCTGGGCCACGCGGATTTCACCTTCTTTGGCGGCCTGGGCGGCTTCGGCCTCGGCGTCCGCTTTCAGTTTATCTTGCGCGGCTTTTTCGGTGGCGAGGCGGCTTTGCACGATGGAGTCGAGGGCGGCTTGCACTTCGAGAGAGAGGACTACTTCGGGCACCACGACGTTTTCGATTTGCAGGCCGTAGTTTTCGGCGAGTTGGCTCAGTTCGTCGTCAATGCAGGCGCGCAGATCATCGCGGGCATCGCCGATGATGGCGTCGTCGAAGGTGCGCTCGCCCACGCACACTTTCATCGCCTGACGGGTCAGGTCTTGCACGCGGGTTGTAGTCAGTTCGTCGTCCATGTAAATGTTGCCGTACTGCGGCCAAAGGGTGAGCAGCAAATCCCGGCGGGCGAGATCGGGGCGGAACACATCCCCGCTGACGACGAGGCCGATACGCTGTTTGTCACTGGTGATGATTTCCTCATCCCGCACGCTAAACGGCACGGCCTGGCTGGAGACGGTTTTGATTTCCACGAAAAAGCCAACATCGCTATACACGCCAGGCCCAACGACATCGAGAATCTTGCCGCCCTGAAAACGGACGCCGACCTGGTTTTGATCAACACGGGCGAAGAGATAATAGAACTGGTTGGCGAAAGGCAGGATGACCGCCACGAGGATGATGAACACAACGATGACAACCAAAAAAGTACGGACACTACGTCCAAGCACGGGCAAACGGTCTTTCATAAAGGGTCCTCCGGGGGAATAAGGTTTTGAATATTAACGCAAAAATTGGGCGAGAGTTTTACCCAAACGAAAGGTGCGCCCCTGCCCGGATGAGCAACTCAGCCACAGGATCATCCGCGTCCCCCACCCATGCGGGGAGCAGACGATGAACGGCTTCGACGGGGATGATGATTTCGGGCACGGACATCGGGCGGCCTTCCTGCTCGGAGCGGCGGCGGACGAAAAGCGCGTGTTGGGTCCGGTGGCAGAGGGCGGCGGCGGTCTTTTTGGCGAGGACGGGGGTCAGATCGAGGATGAAATGGGCGGGGTCGTTTTCGTTCGTCAGGCGGGGGTAGGGGTGTTCGGGGAAACTGGCGGAGGCGGTGTAGAGGACCGGGCGCGCTTCCTCCGGCAGGGACAGGATCGCGGTCACGGTGGCCTGATGGCACAGGACATGCGTGGGGTGGCCGTATTCCCCGTTCGAGCCGTGGGTGATCACCGCGTGGATGTCGAATTGTTTGATGGTGGCGATGATCTGCCCCGCGAGATGGGGCATGTTATCGGTAAAGGGAAACAGTTCGTTGTCCGGTCCCACGCGGGGGTCCACATGCCCGAGGAAGGTGAGACTGCGCCCGCGCAACGCCCCCACCGCGCCGACCAATTCCTGTTCGCGGACCTCGCCCAATTGCGCCACCTCACACAGGGGTGGTTCGCCCGCTTCGCCCCCCTCCCCGCGCGTGGCACAAAGATAGTGGACGTGCGCGCCCTGTTGGGCCAGGAGGGCGAGGGTGCCTCCCATGAGCATGGTTTCGTCATCAGGATGGGCGAAAAACGCGAGAAGATGGAGGGGCATAGAGGTACTCCGAGTTACAGGATGGAATATGAAACGTGATGCGTGATTCGTGAATTTCACGAATCACGCATCATATTTCACGTTTCACAAATCGCGCAAAAGCTCCTTCACCTCAAACACCGGCCCCTCCGTACACGCGAGCCGAACATGGTGTCCGCGCCCCACCGCGCAGACGCCGCAGTCGGCGAGGCCGCCGCAGGGCATGGGGGTGAGGACAAGGACCTGGGCCGGGCAGGGGAGGTAACGGTCATTGGACAGGCCGAGAAGTTTGGGGAGGTCGGGGAGGCGTTCGAGGGGGACGTCGAGGGCGAGAAAGTCCGCCCAGGCGAGGGCGGCAGGGAGATCGGCGAGGGGGTTGATTTCGAGGGAGGTGGGGAGAGACGGTGTGGAGGAGAAAAGGTGAAAAGGAGAAGAGGTGAAGAGGGCGGCATTGTCGGCGAGGGGAAGCAAAGGGAGCAAGCGAGAGACGGTTTCCCCGAGGGTGACGAGTGCGAGGTTGCGGATCGCGCCAGGGAGACGAAAGCCTTTGCCGAGCGGCCCGCGCAGATGGAGGCTTGTCCCCAAGTGCCAGGAGGGCGGAATGGGCGCGGCGGCGATGAACGAGCCAGGATCGTGCGCGGCGGGAAATAACTCCTTTGCGAGGGGGGCATCGGGATCATCGGCGGCGTGGGCGAGGAGATATTGACCGGGGGCGGGGATCGCTTTGGGGGGGCAGGTGATGCGCGCGGTCTTTTCCCCCTCGGCGCTCAGTTGAAACTCTGAGATGTTTCCAACGTAATTTTGCATAGCGGCATGGTATCATGCTTCTTGTTTGGATGCAATTTTGTAGAGTCTGACCCATCCATTCTCAATTTGAACGAACGGCGTTCCTTAACGGGCGTCATGTGAGTTCAGCGAGGCCATTTTCAGGAACGCCGTTCGTGGGCTTGCAATCTTGAGAATTGTTGGGTCCCACATGTTTCGACGCAGGTGCGTTACAAAGGAGCTTTTTTATGAATATCTCAACCATTGTTGGTGCAATTGCCTCGCTTTCCTGGTTGTTGGTGATTGGAGCGATTGCGATTACTGTTTTACGGGCGTCCCGTGGCGGAGGGACGAAGGGCGGCGCGACGATCATTGTCGTGGCGGTGGTCATTGCCATTGCCCTGACCACCGTGAGCCAGGGGCTGGTCTTTATCCCGCCGGAATCCCGCGGTGTGGTTATCTCCGCGCTCCAGTCGGGCGGGGTGCGGCAAAGTGGCTTGCCCAGCGGCTTAAACTGGATTGTGCCCTATGCGGAAAATGTGGTGACGTATTCGATTTCTCGCCAGACGTACACGATGTCGGCTGTATCGAGTGAAGGACAGTTGCAAGGTGATGATTCCGTGCAGGCCCGTACTTCGGATGGGCAGATCGTATTTGTGGATGCTTCGGTGATTTATGCGATCAACCCCGCCGAAGTGGTGCAGGTTCACATTGACTGGCAAAACAGCTATCAGGAAAATTTGGTCCGCCCGGTGACGCGCGAAGCGATTCGGGATGTCATTTCTGGCTTTGGGATCGAAGAGGTATATGGGTTGCGACGTGCAGAAGTGCAAATCAATGTGACGACAGAACTCGAAAACAAACTGGCGAGCGAAGGGTTGATTCTCGTAGATTTTGTCCTTCGGAATGTGTCGTTCTCCGATGAATACGCCGCATCGGTGGAGCAGAAGCAGATCGCCGAACAGTTGGCGCAACAGGCGCAGTTAACCGTCGAGCAGAAACGCCAGGAAGCGGAACAGGCCCGCCAGACCGCCCAGGGCGCGGCGGACTCCGTCGCCATTGCCGCCGAAGGACAGGGGCGCGCAGTCGTCATCGCCGCCCAGGCCGAAGCGGAAGCCCGTTTGATCCAGGCCCAGGCCGAAGCGGAAGCCTTGCGGATGTTGGCCGAAGCGATCAAAGACAACCCGGACATCCTGACCCTGCAATACATCAACAAACTGGCCCCGAACATTACGGTGATGCTCCTCCCGGCAGACAACCCGTTCCTGTTCCCCCTGCCAGAGATTGGCCCGCCCGCGACGACCACGACCACTCCCACGGTGACGCCGACGGTGGTGCCCACCGTAGAACCCACGCCGACGACGCCGTAGGCCCTTCTGGGTTATAACGCCTCGGGCGTAGAGAATTCTCGAACAAAAAAAGCCTTGTCCAACCTGGACAAGGCTTTTTTGCGCTTCCACTTTTGGCGGGAAATGTTCGAAGGCATCACGCCAGGGTCTCGGGCTTTTTCCGTTCTTCGGTGATCAACACCTTGTCCACGCGGCGGACATCCATATCGACCACCTCAAAGATAAACCCACCCCAGACAAATTTTTCTCCGGTGGAGGGTACTTTGCCCAGGTGGGAAAACACGAACCCGCCGACCGTGTGATAATAACCATCTTCCTCCCCTGGCAGGTCTTCGTCGATCTCCAAAACTTCTTTGAGCTTATCGATCAAACACATCCCATCGACCAGGAAAGAGCCGTCGTCGCGTTCAAGGATGTCCTCCTCAGCCGACAGGCCCATTTGTGGCATATAGCCGACAATATCTTCCAAAATATCATTATGGGTGATGATCCCTTCAATGCCCCCATATTCGTTCACGACAAACGCCAGCAACGCGTTGCGTATTTTGAATAATTCCAGCACCTTTAAGGCCGGGAGATACTCCAGCACAAACAGCGGGCTGTGGGCCATCGCATGGAGATCGAGCGGCTCCCCTTTCAACGTGTGGATCAACAAATCTTTGCTATAAACGATGCCGATCACATCATCGAGGCCGGTTTCCACCAATGGGAGACGGGAATATTCGCTTTCGAGTACCTTGCGTTGGATGTCTTCGGGGGTGTCTTTGAGGGCGATCCAGGTGACCTGGGAGCGCGGGGTCATCAGTTCCCCCACGGTGCGCTCGCCCAGGCGCATCACCCCTTCCAGCATCTCTTGTTCGGTTTCGTCAAATACGCCGATTTGGGTGCCCTGGGCAATCAGGACTTTGATTTCTTCTTCGGTGATGGTGGGTTCGTTGGAGGGGCGGATGCCGAGGAAACGGAGGATGAGATCGGTGGAGAAACTCAGGATGCGGACAAAGGGGGACACGAGCGGGGTCAGGATCCGCAACGGGGCGGCAATGGACATGGCGATCCTTTCGGGGTTGTTGAGGGCGATTCGCTTTGGGGCCAGTTCACCGATGACGAGGGAGAAGTAGGTGATGGTGAGGACGACAATCCCGACGCTGAGGGCCTCGTTGTAGGGGGCGAGAACGGGGATCGTGGCGAAGAACCCTTCTAGTTCCTCGGCAATGGTCGCCCCGCCGAACGCGCCGGCCAGGATGCCGACGAGTGTAATCCCGACTTGCACCATCGAGAGAAAATCGTTGGGTTTGTTCGCCAGGTTCAACGCAACGCGCGCCCTGGCACTACCAGCTTCGGCCATTTGTTGCAGACGGACTTTGCGGGAGGCGACGAGGGCCATCTCCGACATGGCAAAGACGCCATTGAGGAGGAGAAATAAAAAGATGATGACGATTTCTAAGAGGGGGTTATCCATGAGGGGGGAGGGGTTGGGAAAGGATAAAGTTTAGAGACCTAAAATTACAGCCACTTTTATTATAGTGGCGAATCGAGGAATTAATAGGGTTCCCCATTAAAAAGCAGGGCGAGGCTGTACAGCCTCGCCCTGCTTTTTTTGTCGGCGGTGTTTCCTTACACCAACGCTAACGCCTCCAACCACTGTTGGGCGTTCTTCGGGTCGGCGGCTTTGAGGGCGACTTTGCAGAGGCCGCTGGCTTTGCTGTACCACTGGCGCAGGGTTTCGACATCGGCTTTTTGTTTGTCACTGCGGGCTTGATAGTCTGCGATGGCGGCTTGCTGGGCGATGTCGGCGTTGGAGTAGGCTTCCACGGCGTCGAGGGCGGCGGTGATCTTGTTGGCGTTCCAGCCCACGCTGGCGAGGGTGGTTTGCCATTCCCCGGTCAGAAGGTTGGCGTTCTGGAACATGGTGCGCCAACGGAGGATGGATTCGGCGGTCCCGCGGGAGGCGCGGGCGGCGACGGTGACGGGGTCACCTTCCCCTTCGGGGGGGAGGGTTTCGTATTGCGTTTGCAGGCCGAGGGCGAGCAGGGTGTCCGGGTCATCTTTGAAGAGGATGCGGGCAGTGTCGGCAAATTCGGTGGCGAGGGTTTGTGCGGCGAGGCGGTAGGTTTTTTCTGCGCGGGTGGTGCGGGTTTGGGTCGCTTTGATGTCTCGGGTTTGAGAGACGCCCTGGGCGATGGTGTTCGCGTACCCCGTGCCGACGGCCAGACCCGCGGCGTTGTATCCCAGGGGGCCGATGATCGCCTGGATGTCCGCGCGTAGACCGTTGGCGGTCAGGTCGAGGGTTTTTTGGATGAGTTGAGCTTGATTTAAACGAGCCATTGCAATGATCCTTTTTGTGTTGAGGCAAGCTTGCCCCTGATGACCTCCTCCTAAACAGAGGAGGTAGAGACCCCGCTTGGGCGAGGGTTATCCCACTGATATTCCGCTTGATCTACTTTTTTGCGTGATGCCTTGTCGTTGATCCCCAACGGCTTGGCCCCTGTTCCTGCTGGCGCGACCCTGATCCCCGCTGGCGCGACCCTGATCCCCGCTGGCGCGACCCCGATCCCCACTGGCGCGACCCCGATCCCCACTGGCGCGACCCCGATCCCCACTGGCGCGACCCTGATCCCCGCTGGCGCGACCTTGATCCCCGCTGGCGCGACCCCGATCCCCACGGGCGCGACCCTGATCCCCGCTGGCGCGACCCTGATCCCCGAATATCAAGCGATGGGGGTAATTTTATCGATTTTTTGGAGGGAGGCAAGGATTTACAACAACTTCCCCTGCTTCCCGTCGTCTTTCTTCACCCTTTCCGCCCGCTGAAAGGTGACGTTGGCCCCGACGGGCGGCATCTGCGGGCGCTTGCCGTTGAGGAGGTTCTCGATGGTCAGGATTTGCAGGCGGAGCTTATTTCTTCTTCCTGAGAGGTTTCCAATTTATTGAAGAATTAAAGTGAATAAATTTCTCCCAATTAATAATTCCCGCATCACAAAAATCATTCATGAATTCTTGGGTAAAGATGTTGATCATTTGAGCGTAAGATTCATAAAAAGCTTCATTTTTTTCTTTTGCCTTATGTCCCAGTGGTTCAATAATATCTAAATACAAAACCTCATTGCCGGAAATAAACTCCCAAAACCTTTGACCACATATTTTGTGATAGTCGCCTTTATCTGGTTTATTATCCCTTCCATAACAACAGCCATTCACAGAAACTATATTTGTAATGCTGTTGTTCTGGCGCAAACGTCTTTGGGCCTGTTTGAAGTTGTCTTTCATACGTTTGATCTGGCTACTATTACCCCAATTTGGGCCGGATTTGATGGCTATAATGTAAACGATGCCATCTTTTTCAAATTCGAGATCAATTCCTTCAGCAGTGGATTTTTTGCCACCATAAACTTGACCACAGACAAAAATTGCAAGCTCTTCAAGGAATTTTCCAAATATGGTTTCTTCCTGCGAAGACAGGTGTGCATCCATTAACCCCTTAACTAAGTCTTGAGCTGTAAGAACATTTTTTGCCTTAAAGAGGTAAGGATTTTTTCTTTTTAATACATCAATAAATTTTAGGCTATGGAGACTTTCAAGCCTTCGCTCATGAAAATTTCCAATGTTTGCTTCAACAAATCCAACAACATCATTCAGATTGAGTTGTTTCATATTTTCCATTCTCCTCCAACAGTTGTAATTGAAGACCTAAACGTTCTTGAGTTAGTTCAAGGTACTCTTGTTTTATATCAATCCCAATGGAATTCCTCCCCAATCTGCTTGCCACACGCAAAGTGGTTCCTGATCCCATGAATGGATCGAGTACCATGTCCCCTGGTTTAGTAAATAATTTAATGAACCATTCTGGCAAGGCTTCAGGAAAAACTGCGCTATGATTTTTATTCCCAGTTTCAGTTGCCATGTGCAAAACGTTCGTAGGATAAACCTTGTCTCGCCCAATCCAATTTGCTACTTTTTTCCCGAACCCACTTCCAGCTTTTGACTCGTCTCGTACTTGGTCAGTCTTACTTAAATTTCTGAGCCGCGATTCTGCCCAATCTCCCATTGGAACCATAACCTCTTCTTGATACATATTGAATTGTCTTTGTTTATTAAATTGCAGAAGTCTTTCCCAAGAATCACGAAATCGGTTCGGCCATTTTCCAGGGTAGCTGTTTTTTTTATGCCAAATAAATTCCTCTGTCCATAACCAACCTTGTTTCCGTAGTTCCAATATTAATTCGATAACATAGGTGTGTCGTTCACCCTCGGCTACTCTTTCTTTGATGTTGAGAATAAAGGTGCCTGTTGGTTTGAGAACTCTCAGCAATTCTTTTGATATTGGCAAGAACCACTCTACATATTCATCAGGACTCACGCCTCCGTAGGTATGCTGGCGTCTATCCGCATACGGAGGCGAGGTGACAATTAAGTCCACAGAGTCTGCTTCTAAGGTTTTGAGAACCTTACGGCAATCACCCAGGATGGGGTTACTAATAACTTCCGGTTTCATTTTTTATTTGACAAAGAAATGGATTGTACATGGTATATGAATTATACCTTCCCGCAACCACTAAACTACGCCCGTGATCTGCGCTTCGGAGTCATCGCCCTGTTCTTCCTTGAATAGCACGTTGTACGAACGGTTGGAATTGAACGGGGGATCGAGGTAGATGAGGTCCACGGACTCGCTGGGGAGGTAGTCGCGCAGGATGGTGAGGTTATCGCCGTAGAAGAGGGTGTTGTGAGGTTGTGACATAGGGAACTCCTGCCCTTTACTTTACACGAAGATTGTCGTTGCGGCAAGCGAAATTTCCCGAAAGCGCGGCCTCGTACGGGCGAGACGGGCGGGACATGGCTACATTTGCAAGAGAAACGTGTCTCCCGCCTGTCTCGCCCCCACAGGTTGAAATTTTCGCAAAGGGCGACAGTCTCCCGCCCGTCCCCAACGGGCTTTTTTACAACCCAAACAACCGCTCCGCCGCTTTGATCTGCGCCCGGTCCCCGATCAGCCCCACCCGATCTCCCGGCGCAAACACCGTCATGGATTTGGGGTTGGCGATCAACTGCCGGTCGCGTAAGATGCCCACCACCGACGCCCCTGTCCGCGCCCGGAGATTGGCTTCGGCCAGCGTTTGCCCCGCCAGGGCATTGTCCGGTGATATCTGAAACCACGTGATCTCAATATTTTGACTGGCGTCCAGCAAGCCGCGTAAGAGCCGGTGCTCCTCCTCGGTATTGACCTGGATATCGTAATGGGCCTGCCGGACAGCGTCGGTATACCGGGAAATCTCTTCCACCGGGAAATCGAGTTGCAGGAGCGTGTGGCGCACAATTTCCAGCCCCCCTTCCAACTCCGGGTGGATGACGTGCCGCGCGCCCAGTTGGGACAGCCGCGTGACGCCCTCTTCGGTCATGGCGCGGGCGATGATGGGCAAAGTGGGTGCGGTATCCCGCGCCGCCGCGACGATGAGTTCACTCGCGGCCTCCTCCGGCACCGTCACCACCAACGCCCGTGCGCGGGACAACCCGGCATGATCAATGACCTCGGAATTTGCCGCGTCTCCGTACAGGGTGGGAATCCCGCGCTGGCCCAACCCCTCCACGCGTTCGGCGTTTTCCTCCACCACCAGATAGGGGATGTTCACCACGTCCAATACATCGGCGATATGATGCCCCACCCGTCCGTACCCGATGATCACGACATGGTTCGCGAGCGTCTCGGCGGGTGGCGTTGGGGTCGGGCCGTGGCGGTCAAACACCTTCCACACGGCGGGAAAACGCTGGAGCCATTTTTCGAGCGGGCGGATGAGGCGGATGATGGGCGGGTTGAGAGTGATGGAGAGCAAGGCCCCCGCCAGGATCAGCGAATATTGATCCGCGTTAATCAAACCGGTGGCGATGCCCGCCTGTCCCAAAATGAAAGAAAACTCCCCGATCTGACTCAACCCTGCCGCCACCACCAACGTTGTCCGCGCGGGCCACGGAAACACGAATCCCATCGCCAATGTCGCCAACGGTTTCCCGATGACGATCAGCCCGGTCAACGCCAGCACGCTTCCGAGGTTGTTCAACAAATACATCGGATTGACAAGCATCCCAATCGAAACAAAAAACAGCACCGCAAACGCCTCCCGAAAAGGCAGAATATCCGCCCCCACTTGATGGCTCAACGGCGATTCGCTCACCACCACCCCGGCGACAAACGCCCCCAACGCGAGTGACACCCCAAAAATCTCCGCCGCCCCCAGCGCGATCCCCAACGCAATCGTCAATACCGCGAGGATAAACAACTCCCGCGACCGCGTGTGCGCGATCCGGCGCAACACCTCAGGAATCACCCGATTCCCGACAAAAAACACAAGTGCGACAAACCCCGCGGCTTTGAGCAACGTCAGGCTTAGCCCTGTCCAGTCGAATCCTTCTGCGGTGTCGGCCAGTGTGGGCATGAGCACCAAAATCAACACCGTCGCCAGGTCTTCCAGGATGAGCCACCCCACCGCGGCCTGTCCGTGCGGGGTGTTCAACAACCCGTTGTCCATCAAGCCCCGGAGCAAGACCACCGTACTCGCAATCGAAATGGACAGCCCCAGCACGATCCCCGCGGCGGGCGTCCACCCCATCACCTGACTGAAGCCGTACCCCAACAGGGTCGCAAACATCATCTGTCCCAGCGCCCCCGGAATCGCCGCCGCCCGCACCTTCCACAAATCCCGCAACGAAAAATGTAACCCTACCCCAAACATCAAAAAGATCACGCCCAACTCCGCTAACTGGCTGATCATGTCCGTATCCCCCACAAACCCCGGCGTAAACGGCCCGATCACAATCCCACTGACCATGTACCCGATCAGAGTCGGTAATCCAAGCCTCCGGGCGATCAGCCCGCCGATAAAGGCAACCACTAAAGCAATCGCAATATTAATGAGTAAGGGTACTTCGTGCATCATGTCCTCGGTTTGTGTGGATTTGTACGCAGAGGGGAAAACAAAAGACGGATGGACCCCCCATCCGTCTTTTAGACTGCGGTTGTTTGCGCTTCCCACGAATCGCAGGAGAGTCATTTTCATTCTAACTTGAGAACCCCCGCAACATGATGGGCATGTACATTTTCTTTAGATCCCCTAATATAGTCACCCGTCTCGCTTAACCTTGGGTAATCGCCTTCACCGCCGCAGAATAGCCCGCCAGGGTCTCGGTCGGTTTTTCGATACACAGGTCCAGGTCTTTTAACAACCCATCGGCAACATCGTAAATCCACCCATGCACGGCCACGGCCTGCCCGCGGGTCCACGCGTCTTGTAGGATCGTCGTTTCGCACACGTGACGCACTTGTTCGATCACGTTGAGTTCACACAAACGTCGGGCTTGCGTCGCGGCCTCGGGGATGGCAGACAGTGCGGGTTGGTGCATCTCGTACACATCGCGCACGTGGCGGAGCCAGTTATCCACCAACCCCAACCGTTTTTGCTGGAGCGTCGCCAGCACCCCGCCGCACCCGTAATGCCCACAGATGATCACATGTTGCACGCGCAAGACATCCACCGCAAACTGCAAGACCGACAACCCATTCAGATCGGTGTGGACCACTAAATTGGCGACATTTCGGTGTACAAACACCTCCCCCGGCAACATCCCAATGATTTGATTCGCGGGCACGCGGCTATCCGAGCACCCAATCCAAAGGATTTGAGGGGTTTGTTGTCCCGCCAAACGCTGGAAAAAGAGGGGGTCGTTTTCGGTCATCTGCCCGACCCAGGTCCGGTTATTTTCAAAAAGGTGGTGGAGTTTTCGCATGATTACAAAGTATAACCTCCCTTATCAAGCGATCCAGGTTCGTTCGTATATTTCGTACTTCGTATTCCGTATTTTTATGTTACGAAATACGAAATACGCTTTACAAAAGACTTTTCTGGAGAGCTATAATACCCCCATGTCCGACATCGCAAATCCCCCCTCCGGCAAACAAATCCGCCTCACCAGCCTCTCCAAATGTGCAGGCTGAGCGTCCAAAATGAGCGCGGATGCGCTGGCGCACGTGTTGCGCCCTCTCGACGGCATTTTTACCCCTCCCCCCGACCTCCTCACCGGCGTCGGCGATGACGCGGCCCTCTGGCGGCTCGATGATGCCCGCGCGCTCGTCGTCACCACCGACTTCTTCACCCCCGTCGTGGACACCCCCTACGAATACGGAGCGATTGCCGCGGCCAACAGCCTCTCCGATGTGTACGCGATGGGCGGCCAACCGTTCCTCGCCCTCAACATCGCCAACATGCCCGGCAACCTCCCGCACGAAATCGTTAGCGACATCCTGCGCGGCGGGGCAGAAAAGGTCAAAGAAGCGGGCGCGATCATCGCGGGCGGCCACACCGTCCAAGATGATGAACCCAAATACGGCCTTGTCGTCCTCGGCTTTGTCCACCCGGAAAAAGCGCTGACCAAAAGCGGCGCACGCCCCGGCGATATGCTGATCCTGACCAAACCCCTTGGCTTTGGCGTGACCACCACCGCCCTCAAACGGGGGATCGCCGACCCCGATCACATTACCGAAGCCATCGGATGGATGTCCCGGCTCAACGCGGGCGCGGCCCAACTCGCGCGGGAATTCGCCCTCCGCGGGGGCACGGACATCACCGGTTTCAGTTTACTCGGTCACGGTTGGGAAATGGCACACGCATCGGGCGTGGGCTTCCGCCTATCATTCTCCCAAATCCCCTTCATTTCCTGCGCCCGTCACTACGCCGAACGCGGCACCTTCCCCGGCGGCAGTGCCGATAACCGAATGCACTTCGGCCCCCACATCACCTTCCACCCCGATCTGGACGAACCCGCTCAAATGCTCCTCTTCGACGCCCAAACGAGCGGCGGCCTGCTCCTCGCGGTTCCCCGCGAAAATGTGGATGATTTCCTCGCGCGGGCGCAGGAAATCGATCAACCTGCGTGGGTGATTGGGGAGGTGGTAGCGGGGGAGGGGATAGAGGTAGATAAGTAAACAGGGTAAATACGGTAGACACAGTAGATAAGGTAGATATGGTAGAAATTTTTTCCCTGTATACTTTGTCTACCGTATTTACTTATTGACCCAGTCTCCCTACCCCAACCAATCCGGTTCTGTAATCTTGCGGATAGGGGTGGCTTGTATTTTCTCGGCTAGGGGATAAGGGTGCAAACCAGGGTATAAAACCAAGAGTTGATCTAATTTCAAATCTTCTAACGCGATACGCATGGAGGCCGATAATCGGGGGGCATCCATCCTTTTGCATTCAATCCCGATTCGTCGCCCGTTTTTGAACATCAGTAAATCCAGTTCGGCCCCCCCGTGTGTCCCCCAAAAATATACCTCCTCGGGCTGGGCGGCCTTAATCGTTTCCTCAATTACATACCCCTCCCAAGACGCCCCACTGCGCGGATGTAAAGCCAATTCCTGCTCTGTGCGAATGCCCGACAAGTAGTGGAGCAATCCCGTGTCCCGAAAATAAAATTTAGGGGATTTGACTTGCCGTTTTCCCAGATTCTCATACCAGGGTTGGAGTTGACGTACCATAAACAAGTCTTGAAGCAAATCGATATATCGCCGTGCCGTCGTTTCACTGGTATTCAACGTCCGCGCGGCTTCGGCGGCATTCCAGATTTGTCCATGATAATGCGCTAATAGACTCCAAAAACGGAATAAACCGGTTGTGGGAATCTTGAAGCCCATCTGTGGGATATCGCGCTCCAAAAAAGTCAACACAAAATCTTTGCGCCAGTCCAGACTTTCCTGCTCAGACGCGGCCAGGTAAGAGAGCGGAAACCCTCCTCTCCGCCAATGTTGGTTTTGCCCCTCCACGCCCACTTCTCCTAAACTAAACCCACTCATTTGAAGGGTGGTGATTCGTCCTGCCAATGACTCAGATGATTGTTGCAATAAAGCAGGTGAAGCACTCCCCAAGATTAAGAATTGGGCAGGAAGGGGCGTGCGGTCGCATAATACCCGCAAAACGGGAAACAGCTCGGGGCGGCGTTGAATTTCATCAATGACGATCAACCCAGTCAGGTCTTGCAACGTGGTCATAGGCTGATCGAGACGAGCCAGGCTAAAGGGATTTTCCAGATCGAAATAATTAACGGAGTCAGGTGGGACAAATTGGCGAGCTAACGTGGTTTTGCCGCATTGGCGTGGGCCGATTAAGGCGACAACACGACTCCGTTCCAAAGCGCTTTGAATAGTATGGATAAGTGAATTTCGGGCTAGCATACCTCTATTTTACCCTGAAATTCCACCGTCCGACGGTGGAATTTCAGGGTGTTTTGCTGGTGCAGTTGAAAAGGGTGTCCAGGCTGTTCAGCCTGGACACCCTTTTCAACTGATTCTACTTAAACAACCAAACAATCTCCATTTTCGCCTCTGCCCCTGGTCCCGTGTGCCAGACCTCGCGCGGGGGTTCGGTCATCTCATACCCGTTCTTTTGAATCCAGTCTGCCCCAGCGTCATACCCGTTCAGGATTTCGGGAAAGTCGGTTTGACTTCCCATCATCATCACGCTGGCGGCTTTGCCTCCAGTCAATTCCTTGACCGCCGTATTTCCTTGGGGCGTGGCCTGTCCGTTGACGGGTAAGCAGATTTCAATGGGACCATCTTCCTGCGTGTTGATCGCACCGTGGTAAATGCCAAGCGGCGCCTCGACCGGAGTGACATTCTGCTCACGCGCCAGCGCATAAAGGGCACCGAGCGATTCAAGAATGGTGGCGTCGAGCTTATCCACTTTGATGCGATGAGTCTGGCTGAGAACCTGTTGCGGGGGGATGGTTTTGACCGTTACTTCGTATGTCATGATAGCAGTCTCCTTTTGTACGAAAGATATAAAGTGTTGAACCTGCCCTCGAATCTGCTCCAACTGCTTTTCCCGCAGGGTCAGGTAGTCTCGTACCCAAACTTCGGCTTGTTGGGGAGAGACTGCCAGCGCCGTGAGCACCTGCCGAATGGTGGCTAACGGCATATCCATCTCGCGCAAGTTCCGGATCATGCGCGCGCGGGAAAGCTGTTCGACTTCGTAGTATCTGTACCCGGATTGGGGATCAACGTGATGGGGTTGTAACAGATCAAGCTGATCGTACAACCGCAACGCTTTAATGGAGAGACGGGTCAGGCTGGCGAAAGTGCCGATGGAGAGCAAATTTTGGGACTGGTTCATAGAGTCAGTATACAGCCTGCCCAAAGGGGAGAGTCAAGGGGCAAGAAAACCTCCAAAAAAAAGATGGGTCTCTACAGACCCATCTTTTTTTCGGAAACCTTTTATTCCCACTCAATCGTTGCAGGGGGTTTGCTTGTGATGTCGTACACCACCCGGTTCACGCCGGGGACTTCGTTCACGATCCGAGTGGAGACGCGGGCGAGGATCTCGTAGGGGAACCGTGCCCAGTCGGCGGTCATAAAATCGTCAGTGGTCACGGCACGGATCGCAATCGCTTCCTGATAAGTCCGGTAATCGCCCATCACCCCCACCGAACGCACGGGGAGCAGAACGGCGAACGCTTGCGCGGACCCCTCTCCCCCGGTCATTTTCAGCAACCCTGCCGCGGAGAGTTCATCGGTCAGAATTTTATCCGCCGCGCGGAGACGCTCCACCCGTTCGGGGGTGATCTCGCCCAGGCAACGCACCGCCAGCCCGGGGCCGGGGAAGGGTTGCCGCCACACCATCTCGTGCGGTAGCCCCAACGCTTCCCCCACCGCCCGGACTTCATCTTTAAATAAGTAGCGCAGGGGTTCCACGAGCTTAAATTGCATGTCTTTGGGTAACCCGCCGACGTTGTGATGGGTTTTGATTTTCGCCGCCTGCGACCGGTCCGGCGCGCTGGACTCGACCACGTCCGGGTAAATGGTGCCCTGAACGAGAAAGGGTGGTTTCCCCAGCGCGAGCGCCTGTTCCTCAAAAATGCGGATGAACTTCTCGCCGATGATGCGCCGTTTTTGTTCGGGATCGGTAACGTCGGCCAGGGCTTCCATGTAATCTTCCACGGCGTTGACCGCACGCAAGTGGACGCCCAGATTTTTCTCGAACGTTTCCACCACATCGTACGCTTCCCCCGCGCGCATCAGGCCGGTATCGACAAATACGGCCACCAGTTGATCGCCAATCGCCCGGTGCACGAGTGCGGTCGCGACCGACGAATCCACCCCCCCGCTGACGGCGGACAAGACCCGCGCGTCCCCCACCTGCGCGCGGATACGGGCGACGCTCTCTTCGATGATCGATTCGGGACGCCAATCGGGGTGCGCGCCACAGACCTCGATCACGAACCGGCGGATGATCTCCGTCCCCGCGAGGGTGTGGCGCACCTCGGGGTGGAACTGAACGGCGAAGCGTCCCGCGTCCAGATTCCCCATGGCCGCGATGGGGGCGTTCCCCGACCGGGCGAGGGGGACAAAGCCAGGGGGTGGCGTCTCGATCCGATCACCGTGCGACATCCACACCTGTCCGCCCTCTGCGGGGAGGAGGGGGTTGTCGGTGGTGACTTCGAGTTGCGCTTGCCCAAATTCCCGGTGGGTGGACGGGGCTACTTTCCCGCCAAGTGCGTGGGTGAGGGCTTGCATCCCGTAACAAATGCCGAGAATGGGCAGACCGCTGTCGAGCACGTACTGCGGCACAAACGGCGCGCCGGGTTCGTACACCGAGGCCTGCCCGCCGGACAAAATAAATCCCCTGGGGTTGAGCGCCAGCACGTTTTCAGCCGGGGCATTCCAGGGGAAGAGTTCAGAGTACACGTGGCACTCCCGCACCCGCCGGGCGATGAGCTGGGCGGTTTGGGAGCCAAAGTCGAGGATGGCGATGGATTGGGTCATGGGGGAGTTAGTTTTCAGTATCCAGTGTTCAGTATTCAGTAAATAGTAATCAGTATTCGGTGTCCGGTGTTCAGTATCCAGTGTTCAGGAGCGGGTGCAGATTTCTTGTGACTGAAAACTGAACACTGAAAACTGATTACTGAAAACTGATCGTATCCCCATCCATACTGGCAATCGCGGCCAGCGATTCGACCGGGATGTTGAGAGGGGTCAGTTTGTCACGTCCGCCTTCAAACACCTTTTCGACGAGGGCACCGATGCCGACGATGACGGCTCCGGCGGTTTGGGCGAGGCGCACAAGGCCGAGAATGGTCGCGCCACTGGCGAGGAAGTCGTCAATGATCAAGACGCGTTCTCCGCCCGCGAGGTATTCAGGGGAGACGATCAGTTCCACGGTGCGGCCTTTGGTGTGGGAGGGGGCCAGGGTCAGGAAGACCTGATCGGGCATGGTGATGGGTTTGTGTTTACGGGCATAGACGACGGGGAGATTCAGATGGTAGCCGGTGGCCACTGCGGGGGCGATGCCGGAAATTTCAGCGGTCAGGATTTTGGTCGCGCCCACATCTTTGAAGCGTTGGGCGAATTCTCGTCCGGCCTCAAACATGAGCACCGGGTCCACTTGATGGTTGATGAAGCCATCCACTTTCAGAATCCCGCCGCCGAGATTCTTGCCGTCTTTGAGAATACGATCTTTTAGGAATTGCATACATTCTCCAAAAATTGATAGGGGTGTGTTCTATTTGAGTTGAACTAGCCGAAAAAAAGGGATGGCCATCCCTTTTTTTCGGGGAGACCTCAAACTGAAATACACCCAATTGATAGGGGGTAACGTTTCAGGGGATGCGGGGCTTTTTTTCCGTGATCCCTGATGAATGACGATAGGTTGGATTGTACATCGCGTTTCTCGAAACAACCAGGAATGTGATTCCAGGTTTACAAATCCATACGCATTCCAGAATATACAATAATCTCTCTTCCCACGAACTGCCCTCAAAAACGATTTCAACCACACCACCTATTGCAACGTTCCCCTCACGGAAGGGGATCGCTTTTCTGTTAGAATTATTTCCATATTACCCTTGAAATGATTTCATCGCGATTTTTACGAGTTTCATCTTGATCCACAAAGTCGTTCTTTCCCTTGCCTCCAATTCTCCACGACGCCGCCAACTGATCTCTTTGGGCGGGTGGATGTTTCACGTGACTTCGGTAAATGTTGACGAAAGTCCCCGCTCTGGTGAACGCCCGCGTGAGTATGTCGCACGTCTGGCGAGTGAAAAGGCTCGCGCTGCCTCGGACACCTTGCGCCCGGATAGTATCGTCGTCGCCGCCGATACCACGGTCGCGGATGGGGTGACGATTTTTGGCAAACCCAACGACGCGATGGAAGCGATTCAGATGCTTCAGAGCCTGCGGGGACGTATGCATCAGGTGTACACGGCCATTGCGATTTTGCCCTATGGCAGTCAAGACCCGATCACCGATGTGTGCGTGACCAACGTCACCATGCGAAATTACTCGAACGAAGAAGTGTTTGCCTACGTGGCGACGGGTGATCCCTTCGACAAAGCCGGAGCCTACGCCATTCAACATCCGCGCTTCAGCCCGGTCGCTTCCATTGATAGTTGTTATGCCAATGTGGTCGGCCTGCCGCTCTGTCACTTGACCCGCACCCTCGAAAAAAATGGCATCGTCGCCCGCGCCGATGTGCCGCGCAACTGCCAGCGCACGCTGAATTACGATTGCCCCGTGTACAGTCAGATATTGCAGGGCCGCATGTAACGCAAATCCTTAGAAAAATCCGAAAAAAGGAAGGGTGGGGGGATGTCCATCCCCCCACCCTTCCTTTTTCGGCAATTAATTAGTTATCGAAAATCTGCAATTTGCCCCGCAAATTTTTATTCCCCTCGCCTGATACAATTCAATAATGCGAATTCGCCTCTTGATCCTCGCTTCCCTATTGTTTCTCGTGGCCTGTACCCCCTCGAGCGCCGTTCCCACCGCGCCTGCCGCCTCCCCCTCTTCCCTGATCTCGACCCCAACTGCCCTCGAAAACGCGCCTGATCCCAAACTCACGGCTCAGGCTTATCTCGATGCCTGGAAAAGTGAAGATTACACCACCATGTATACCTGGCTCACTCCGCTCAGCCAGGATGCCTTCGCCCTCGATGATTTCAACGCTCTACACCGGAGTCTGGCTGTGACGATGAGTCTGATCGATGTGGACTATGAGATCACCTCAGCCTTCGCGCAAGGGTCATCGGCGCAAGTGGCTTATCGGGTGACGTTTAACACGATCCTGGTTGGGACCATCGAACGGGACACGATCATGAACCTCGCCCTCGAAGAGGGTACCGCTGACAGCGGGGCGGGACCCCGCGCGTGGCGCGTACAATGGCAGAGAACGATGATCCTCCCCGAACTGACGGGGGAAAACACCCTGACGATGCAATATCACGCCCCCGCGCGGGGTAACATCTACGACCGGAACGGGCACGCCCTCGTGGCGCAGGCCGACGCGGTCTCCTTGGGCCTCATCGTCGGGGAAACTGATCCCGCGCAGGAACCGGACTTGTTTTACACGATCTGGCAACTTACTGGCCTTGAGCCGGATAAAATCTACGAAAAAATCGCCGCGGCCAAACAGGGGTGGTATGTTCCCCTCGGCGAGGTGGCCGCGGAACCCGTCGCCGCCCAGTTTGACTATTTGTCCACGTTCAGCGGGCTGGTGATGGAGCAGTATCGGTCGCGGTACTATTTTGAAGGCGGTATTGCGCCCCAAGTGCTCGGTTACGTCAGCCAGATTCAGCCGGAAGAGGTGGAGACGTATCAACGCCTGGGGTATCAGCAAGACGAACGGGTTGGGCGCACCGGGCTGGAGGCGTGGGCAGAAAGTTCGCTCGCGGGCGTTCACGGCGGCACGTTGTACGTCATCACCCCGGACGGGGACATCGTCACTAAACTCGCCGAAACCGAACCCCAACCAGCCCAATCGTTGTACACCACCCTGGATCGGGACTTGCAACTCGGCGCGCAAAAAGCGCTGGAAGGGTTCCTCGGTTCGATTGTGGTGCTCGAACGTGACACAGGCCGCGTGCTCGCGATGGCCTCCTCCCCCAACTTCGACCCCAACGTCTTTGAGCCAACCAACTACAACAGCGGTTTTCTGCTCGATGAAATTCTCAACGACCCCGACACTCCCCTGCTCAACCGCGCCACCCAGGGCCAATACCCCCTCGGCTCAGTCTTCAAACTCATCACCTCTGCCGCGGGGATGGAAAGCGGCCTCTACACCCCGGAAAGCACTTATTACTGCGGCCAAACCTTCGACGAAATCCCCGGCGTCACCCGCTACGACTGGACGTATGCGTGGGGGGTGCCGCCAAGCGGCCTGCTCACTCTGCCCGAAGGCATTATGCGGTCGTGCAACCCCTGGTTTTGGCACATCGGCCTCGACCTGTTCACACAGGGATTGACCGCGAACCTGGCGGATATGGCCCGCGGGTTTGGCCTGGGGCAGACCATCGGCCTGGGCAACAATATCCCCGAAGCAACGGGCAATATTCCGGTTCCCCAAACCGATATTGATGCGATCAACAACGCGATTGGGCAGGGTGATACCCTCGTCTCCCCGTTGCAGGTGGCGCGGTTCATTGCGGCCCTTGGCAATGGGGGTGATCTTCTGCTCCCGCAATTTATTGACCGTTTTGAAACGCCCAACGGAACCCCCTCCTCGCCGTTTACCCCAGTCGTACAGGATCAGCTTCCGATCAGCTCGGCGACCCTGGCGATGTTACAAAACGGGATGAACCTCGTGACCAACGACCCGCGCGGGACGGCGTACTGGTTGTTTATCAACTTCCCCGCAAAAATCGCCGGAAAAACAGGCACAGCGGAAGCCCCTCCCGGTGATCCGCACGCCTGGTTTGCCGGGTACACCTATAATGAAGATGGCGAAAAGCCGGACATTGCGGTCGCAGTGGTGTTGGAACACGCGGGGGAAGGGTCCAAAGTTGCGGCCCCAATTTTTAAGCGAATGTTGGAAATTTACTACTTTGGCAGTCCGATCAGCCTGCTCCCCTGGGAAACCGGCACGGAATTGCCCACCCCGTGAAACGTAGAACGCAGAATGTAGAACGCAGAACGCAGAATGCAATTTTCCCCTGCGTTTTACGCTTTATGTTCTATGTTCTACGTTTTACGTTTACAATACCCTCATGAAGTTTCAAAAACTGTTTTTCTATTTGGTAACGCTGATGATTTTGGGGGCTTGTTCCTCGACAACACCCACGCCCACCATCACAGAAACCCCCTCCCCGACACCCACCCTGTCCCCGCCGGGATTCGCAGTGACCCGTGCGCCCGATCCCGTGGGCGTGGGAACGGACTTTCTGGAATTGTGGAAGGTGGATGATTACGCGGGGATGTACGGTCTGCTTTCCTCGGCCAGTCAGGCCGCAGTCAGCCAGGACGTGTTCACCGCCCGGTATTTGAATGTGATGGTCGAAGCGGCCATTCCGACGGGCGAACTCGATTATGAGATTTTATCCACCTCCCTCGTCCCTGACAGTGCCTCCATCCAATACCGCGTGAACCTGCACAGTGTTCACTTTGGCGATCTCGCGCGGGATACGCAAATGGCCCTGGTGCTGGAAAATGGCACGTGGCGAATCCTCTGGGATGAGACGATGATCTTACCGGAACTGGCGGGGGGGAACGTCCTCAGTCGCATCACCATCCCGCCCGAACGAGGGAACATCCTCGACCGGAACGGGGAGGTGTTGGTCGGGCCTGGGGAGGGGTATGCGGTCGGCATTACTCCTGCATTGATCAATCCTGATTTGGAAGATGGGATGTTAAGCACCTTGGAGCGGGCGACGGGTGTGCCGTGGCAATATCATTATATGAGCTATTACGATTTTGGCTACGAAGCGAATTATTACGTCCCGTTGGTGGATGTGGAAGCGAGTATTTTGAATCCGTTTTACGATGCGTTGGTGGGGTATGACGCGGTGGATGTGTTTCCGTTTAGCGGGCGGTTTTATTTCGGCACCGGGATGGAGACAGGATATGTGAGCGCCATCCAACCCGAGGAAGTGGAGACCTTTACGCGGCAGGGATATTTATGGGCGGAACGGGTGCCCCGCGCGGGCCTGGAATTGTGGGCGGATCAGTATCTCGCGGGGAAACGTGCCGCCACCCTGTACCTGAATAACGCCGCGGGCGAAAATTTATCCACCCTCGGCAGTGCACCCGGTGCCCCGGCGGATACCGTGTACCTGACATTGGACAAAAACCTTCAAACCCAGGCGCAAACGGCGATCAACAAGTTCCGCGGGGCGATTGTCGTTTTGGAGCGGGATACGGGGCGGGTGCTGTCGATGGTGTCCTCACCGGGGTTTGACCCGAACCTGTTCAACCCGGACAATTACAATGCTTTGTGGACTTCTCCTTTAAGTGATCCGCGCAATCCGCTCTTTAACCGAGCCACGCGCGGGCAGTATCCTTTGGGGTCGGTGTTCAAAATTATTACGATGGCCGCTGGCCTGGAAAGTGGGTTGTACACGCCGGAGACGACGTATGACTGCCAGTATGAATTTACCGAACTTCCGGGGACAACTTTATATGATTGGACGTACGATCATTTTCTGGAAGATGGCAAAACCCTGCCAAGTGGCGTTCTGACCCTTCAGGAGGGGCTGATGCGGTCGTGCAATCCCTGGTTTTATCACATTGGCCTGGGACTGTTTAGTCAGGGCTTGCGGAATCTGATCCCGGACATGGCGCGGGGCTTTGGCCTGGGCAGTCCCACGGGCATTATTGGCGTCCCGGAAGAAGTGGCCGGACAGGTTCCTTCCGATCCGGATGAAGCGCTCGAAGCGACGAATATTGCGATTGGGCAGGGGGATTTGCAAGTGACGCCTTTGCAGGTCGCGGCGTTTGTTGCGGCGGTGGGAAATGGCGGGACGCTGTACCGCCCGCAAATGGTGGAACAAATCGTTTCACCCACGGGCGAAGTCTTGCTTCAATTTTCTCCCGAAGCGGTGAGCACCTTGCCCGTTAAGCCTGAAAACCTGCTCGCCATTCAAGAAGCGATGAAAATGGCGATCGAAGACAGCCGGGGAACGGCCTACAGCGTTGTGGGGGCCTATCCGATTGATCTGTATGGGAAGACGGGGACGGCGCAGGTCGGCGGGGGGCTTGATCCCCACGCGTGGTTCGTGACCTATTCGAACGAAGGCGACCCGGAGAAACCGGACATTGTGATCGTTGTGCTGGCAGAAAATGCCGGGGAAGGGTCCGAGATCGCCGCCCCCATCGCCCGCCGGATTTTGGACGTGTACTTTTTTGGGCGTCCACGGTTGTTGTATCCGTGGGAAGAACGGTTGGGCGTCCCGGATGATCTCCTGCCCACCCCGGAACCGACGGCAACGCCAGAACCTGAGAACTGAAATCATTTCTTTTGGGTAACGGCTCAGGCTTAGAGAGGAAGCTCCCCGAAAAAAAGGGAGAAAGGGGGATGTACATCCCCCTTTCTCCCTTTTTTTGGGACTAATACAGAAGAGCCTTTATAAAGAAATTGTTAGATAAATATATACAATATTCACCGTAGGTTGACGTTGAAGAACCGTTGAGTTATCGTATAGTTCTTCATTGTTTTCATCCCAATTATGAACCCTATGTGATCCATAGGGGTATATACGATACCATGCAGAGTTTGCCCGTGGAAAATCTCAGTACCCGTGATTTAGTTCTCCAAATGCAGGCAGGTAGCCTTGAGGCTTTAGGAGCCTTGTATGATCGGTATAACCAGATGGTGTATCGAACTGCGTTGGGGATCACGAATGAACCTGAGGCCGCGGCTGATCTTTTGCAAGATGTTTTTTTGCGGATGCACCGATTTTCGAATAAGATTGATGTGAACCGTCCGCTGGAACCCTGGTTGTACCGGGTGACGGTTAATCTGTCATGTTCGTGGTCCAAACGTCAGCGTTGGGTGCGTCCCATTGAGGAACTGGCCGAATGGTTGGCGGGCGATCCCAAACACTCTCCCGTGCAGGTGATGGAAAAAAATGAAACCAGGGGGCATGTTGAAGAAGCGATTTCCTCTTTGCCGCTTGCTCACCGCACCGTGATTGTCATGTACTATGTCAACAATCTTTCTTTACAAGAAATTGCGGACATTTTGGCGCTTCCTGTCGGAACCATCAAATCCCGCCTGCATTATGGGCGTCATGCGCTCAAAACGGAAATGGAAGTTCACAGTGGCGTTTTGCCGAATATTGGTTATGAATTCACCTGATTTTACCGACACCGAAATGAACTCAATGAACGAAATGGATACTGCGCTTGCTCATTCGCTTAAAAATTGGGGGGCCAAACAAAATCCGCCAGCCTATATGCGAACGCGCCTTCTCCGCCAGGCAGGCGGCTCTGCCGCGGGAAGTCGTATGCAACAATGGCAGAAAAGCCTGTTAATGAAAATCCGTGCCCTCAATCCTTATTGGACGGGCCGTCCGCTCAGTCATGCTGAATTAGCCAAGTGGTTATTTTCGCGAGCCATGTTGGATTGCTTAACAATAGATCGTAGCGCTTTGCGCGTGGTCTGCTAACTCAGAGGAACCATTTTGTAGCGTAGGTAAAGCGTAGGGTTGACGTAGGTTCTTGACTGAAATTCACCCTTGTGCTATGCTATAAAACGTTTCAACACACACAATGCGAATTTTATTAAATCAGTTGATGCCATTTTATCTATCTGCTGGGGATATTGGGACAAGCGCGCAAGCTTGCAATTTGCGCCCTGTTCAGTTGCAGACTGTTCCCTATGGCATGAACCCTGATCAAGTCAAGGAGGTGATGCTCGCACCCTGGTAGTCATTTGCCCTTCGCAGGTTTCCTCGGTTCTCGTGGACCTGCACATTTCCCCCATTTTTTTCATTTACCCAAACTTTTGCAAGGAGAAACTATCATGTTTCGTACCAAAAATCTGTTTCTTGCTATGAGCCTGCTAATGGTTGCCAGCTTTGTTTTGGCGGCTTGCCAACCAGCGGCGGCTACCCCCGAGACTATCACCGTTGTTGAAACGGTGGTTGTGACCGAAATTGTCGAAGGTGAACCGGTTGAAGTTATCATCACCACCACCCCCGCGCCCGAACCCACCGCCGGACCCGAATTGCCCCGCACCCTCGTGATCTGCATGGGCCAGGAACCCGAAACCCTCTACTCCTACGGGGGCAACATGCTCGCCATGAGCAGTGTGCTCGAAGCCATTTATGATGGCCCGTACGATGCGCGTTCCTTCGACTACCAGGCCGTGATCTACGAAAAACTGCCCAGCCTGGCCGATGGCGATGCTGTTCTCCAACCCGTTGAAGTTAATGCTGGCGATACCATTGCCGATGTAACTTCCACGCCCGTTACCCTCGCCGCCGGTGTTGTGTACCGCCCCAGTGGTTGTATGAGTTCAGACTGTGAACTGACCTACGCCGATGGCGATGGCGCAGTCACGGTGGATCAACTCGCCGTAACCTTCAAACTCCTGCCCGGCTTGCTCTGGTCGGATGGCACCCCCCTGACCTCGGCTGACCAGGTCTACAACTTCAGCGTTTACATGGATCCGGACTCCCCGAACACCAAATACGTCGGCGAGCGCACCGCTTCCTACGAAGCCCTGGACGATGTCACCACTGTGTGGACGGGTATCCCCGGCTACATGGACAGCACCTACTTCCTCAATGTTTGGGCACCGTTCCCCGAACACGTTTATGGCCAATACACCGCCGCTGAATTGATCGAGGCTGAAGAATCTGCCCGCAAACCCATCGGCTGGGGTCCTTACGCAATTGACGAATGGGTCATTGGCGACAACATCAGCATGCACAAGAACGAAAATTACTTCCGCGCGAGCGAGGGCCTGCCCAAGTTCGATAACGTAATTTACCGCTTCGTGGGTGCTAACTCCAATGCCAACATCGCCAAGATCCTCTCTGGCGAATGCGATATTGCTGACCAGACCGGTGGTTTGGAAAATCAGAGCGAACTTCTCCTTGAGTTGAGCGCTTCCAGCCAGATCAACGCTACTTTCGTTACCGGGACCACCTGGGAACATGCTGACTTCGGCATCGTCCCCGTTGCCTATGACGATGGCTGGCAAGCTGGCGATCGCCCCGACTTCTTCTCCGATGTTCTCACTCGCCGTGGTATCCTCTCTTGTATGGACCGCCAGGCCGTTGTTGACACCGTCTTCTTTGGTCAGTCCGCCACCATGGACACCTACCTGCCTCCTCAGCACCCGCTGTTCAACGCCAACGTTGCTTCATACCCCTATGATGTAGCGGCTGGCTCTGCTTTGCTCGAAGAAGCTGGCTGGGTGGATGCCGATGGCGATCCCGCGACCCCGCGCACCTACGCCGGGACCAATGCTCAGATCCCCGCCGACACCCCGCTGTCCTTCAACTACTGGACCACCAACGCAACCCTCCGCCAGTCCGCCACCCAGGTGTTTGCCCAGACGATGGCCGAATGCGGTATCGAAGCCAAACTCGAATACTGGAGCGCTGGTGAATACTTCGCCGACGGTCCCGATGGCCCGATCTTTGGTCGTCGCTTTGACATTGGTCAGTTTGCCTGGTTGACGGGCGTTGCGCCCCCCTGCGAACTGTGGAAATCCGACCAGATCCCTGGCGACCCCGAAGCTGGCTTTGCTGGCTGGGGTGGACAGAACCCGACTGGATGGAGCAACGCCGATTACGACGCCACTTGTAACGCCGCTATCTCCGCCCTGCCCGGCCAACCCGCCTACGATGAAAATCACCTGCGCGCGCAGGAAATTTTCGCCGAAAATCTGCCCGTTGCCCCGCTGTACCTCCGCACCAAACTGGCCGCGACCCGTGTTGATATGTGTAACTTCATCATGGACCCCACCGCCAACAGCGAAATGTGGAACATCGAAGCCTTCGATTATGGCGAAAGCTGCGGTGGCTAAGTATTAACCTTTCGGTTAATTTTTAGTCTCCCCCTTTGATAAAACAAAAGTGGCAGTCCAATGGACTGCCACTTTTGCTTTATTAACCCAAGCTGTTACCGTCAAAGGAACCGTAAAAGGTAACTACTCAGCCAGGGTAGAGATTAGCCCGAAAAAAAGGGTGAAGGGGGGATGTACATCTCCCAACACCTTCAAAATTCGGCATATTTCCCGCTAAAAACGGAAGAGCCACTTTTGCAAACAAGCCCAAAGGGGATTTCGTATTGTGTAAATCACCACGTGTAGGAAGTTCCTTCTACAACCTAATGGGTAGGAGCAATGTAAGGGGATTATGAAGCGTTGTTTCCCCGGGGGGGTTATGGTATGATCGAGCCTTGTCAGATGGGGAGAGAAAGCTGACCAATTTAAGAATTACTTGAGAAGGACTTGATTTATAAATTATGGACGACGACAAAATTACAATCATCGAAGGCCCCCCCCCGACGTTTGAACTCCCCAATCAGGGCTGGGCATTTGGCGTGAGCGATAGCTCCACCCTCGCCGGGGTGGCGGTGACCAAACTTCGCACGTTTAACGGCGCTTCCCTCGTGGAACGCTGTTACAAAGCCTGGCAACAACAACAATCCATTAACCTGGAATTCCGCACCCCCGACGGGTTAAACCAGGAAGCGCAAATTGTCGCAGCGCGGAATGTAAAGGTGGACGAGGGGGATTTGCTCATGTTGTGGGTACGTCTTCCCGCCGATGATCTGGAAGTCGAAATCGGATACAACGATGAAGACGAAGATGAAGATGAAGATCAGCTCGGAGACAATGATCTCAACATGGATATTTTCTAATGGCTGACGACATCATTTTGACCGACCTGAAAGATGGCGTCCTGACGATCACGCTCAACCGCCCCAAAGCGAACGCCTTTACCACGGACATGGCCCAGGCCCTGACGAAAGTCTTTCGCGAGGCCGGACGGAATGACGCGGTCCGTGTGGTGCTGTTGACCGGGGCAGGAAAAATCTTCAGCGCGGGGCAGGATGTGACCGAATTCGGACAGGGGGAACATGTCTCGTTCCGCAAACACCTCCTGCGCACGTACAATCCCCTGATTGTCGAAATGCGACGGTTGGAGAAACCGGTCATCGGCGCGATCAATGGCGCGGTGGCGGGGGCGGCGCTGGGCATTGCCCTGGCGTGCGACCTTCGGATTGCGGCGGACAATGCCCGGTTTGTGGTCGGTTTTTCAGGCATCGGTCTGGCCCCGGACTCAGCCGTTTCGCTGATGCTTCCGCTTCTGATCGGGTTGGCACGGGCTTCCGAAGCCGCGTTCCTGAATCAGCCGATTAGTCCGGAACAGGCGTTGGCCTGGGGGCTGATCAACCGTGTGGTGCCCGCCGATGAACTGCCCGCCGCGGCGACAGCCTGGGCGGCGGAACTCGCTAAAGGTCCGATCCACGCCATGGGATACACAAAACGTGATTTTAACAAGGCGATTTTGCCTCACCTGGAAGAAATGCTCGATTACGAAGCCCACATTCAGGAAATCGCCGGAACGGGCGGAGATCATCTCGAGGGACTGGCGGCGTTTCGAGAGAAACGCGAGGCGAAATACACGTAGGGATGATGCGCGATTCGTGATTTATCCATCATTGAAACGCCCTGGCTTTCTGCCAGGGCGTTTTTTGTTTTTTGGGGAACTTCTTACTCTCATTGAGAAGTTACCTTTAAACCTGCACACGACGGGTTGATTCAAAGTTGGTCAAGCTCTGTCTTTACGACCGCAGGGAGAAATCCCTTTGACGCTCAGGTGATGCGAGGTTGTGGGGGGATTCCTCACTGCGTTCGGAATGACATTTGGCGTAATATGTGCGCTATAGGGTTTTCACAAGCTCCAACGCACCATTTTCCCATAGCTCTGTAAACCGCCGCGTCTCGATGAACCCATGCTTTTTGTAGAAGGCGATGGTCGGCGCATAAGAAGGTTTTACGTCGGCGGGCACGGTCATGGCAATGATGCGGTCAAAGCCGAGGGTTTGGACATGCTGGAAGAAGTGTTCCATCAGGAGGGAGGCGTACCCATGATGGTGATGCTCGGGATGTGTGCCCATTAAGGTAATTTGGATATCCCCGTCCCAACAGGTAAACACAAGAAAGGCACGCAGATTCCCATCTTCATACAAACAGAGGGCGTCTTGGAAGAGCAGATCGCGCCGGGTATCTTCGGGGACGTTGGGGGTGAACCAGTGTTCGGTGAGGAGTTCGGCGATTTGGACGATTGCGCGGGTGATGTCTTCGGGTGGGCGTGGGTGTAATTCAATAGTCAGGGTCATGGTTCGCTGAATGGCTTTTTTGGGGGTGCTTCTTCAAAGACCGCCACCGCCCGCACGGGCGACCCTGTCCCGCCCCGGATTTTGAGCGGGAGGCCGATAAACCGGAAGCGTCCTCGCCCGATCAGTTGGTGCAGGTTGATCAGGTTCTCGTAATGGGTAAAGCCCATTTCCCCACAAATACGATGCACATCCTTGTTCGAGACACGACGCACACCCGGGGACATGGTTTCGACGCCGAACGCGGCGATCTTCTGCGCCCCTAACCAGCGCGCGGCGTCCACGCTCAAACCGGGGCCATGATCCCAAGCGGGGGTGCCAAACGCGCGGCGGTAGTGATCGGTGTAGAGGAGGATGGTATCTCCGGGCTGGATGGTCAGTTCCGCTTCCGACAGGGCGCGGGATAAGTCTTCGATTTCGATCAACGCACGCAAGCCCTTCCCCGACAGGTCCAGGCAAATGCCCTCGGTGTAAAACATGGTGAGCGGCATGGTGTCGATGGATTGTCCGCGGAAGGAGCGGCCCATGTGGTTGAGGGCGTCCACGTGTGTGCCGGTGTGTTCGCCCATCTCCAGCCGGTTCACCGCGGGGGAAACGATGTCGCTATCCGTGATCCCGTCCCATTCTTCGTGCGAGACGTGCAGGGTGATCGTCACCTCTGGGAGGCCAGGAAAGACGGGCATCCCGGTGTAGATGTCTTGGGTTAAGTCGATGATTTCGGGCATGGAGTTTAATGTCTTTGATGTGGTTTCTCAATTAGAAAGACGAAAGGTTTACGAAGATTTCCTGATATAACCCATAAAAGCCTATTCCCATAAAAAGAAGCGGCGTTAACCAAAGGGTATCCAAAGCATCCACGATAGCATTACTTGGTTGATCAGGATCATATAAAACAGGAACTGAACTACCGTCTGCATCAAATGTAAATCTCGGGCCTATGATTTTTATGACGATTGGTTTGTGCTTTTTGGGGTAAAACTTTATGAGACCATAGGCGGATCTCCCCATAAACATTACTTTTTTGAGGGTTCCCAATGTAAATTGCCCTTTCCTTTTCAAGTGGAAAGAACGCCAAAGCTGATATATGCCAAAGCCCGTTATCAATAATTCGATGAGTATCCGCATTTTGCCTGTTGAAAGTTGATTGTGGCGTCTCCAGTGTTTTTGCGAGACTATATTTGTCCGGTCTCGTCCGTCTCGCCTCGATCCGTCCAAATATAAGGGACTGTAAAAGTATAAGTCCGTGTTTTCCATTCCGCCGGAGCGATCTACGAAATTATACTTTTATAAGCCCTAAGGCGAAATCTTAACAATTTACTCTGTTCGCCTATACGTCGCTTCTACCGCCAGAAACGCCTCTCCGTCGGGGGTGATGTTGTGCATGATGATCTGAAACTGGTCGTTTTGGGGGACGAGGGCGATCTGCCATCCCCAATCCGGGCCGGACGGCGCGGCATAAGAGCCTTTGACCGTCACTGCGCCTGGTTCACCCGCCGGTTGCTCAAACGACATAAATTTTTCCTGCGTATGGAACGAGTCAATCCAGCGCACTTGCACGGTCTCGCCGGAGGCCTGTCCCAAGAGCAGAACGCCATCTTGCGGCGCACCGTCGAATGTCCAGGTATATTGCAAGAGCATAAATTGACCCTGCGCGACCCAACTTACCTTCAGGGTCGTCTCGGAGGTGTGAACAGGGTCTCCGGGGAAAAACCACAGATGGTTTGTGCCGGACCAATTACCAACGAGAGGGGCGAGAATTGCGGGAATACTCATAGGGGGCCTCCTGCCTGTTATGTTTCAGGCTGATTATGTTACTGGAGAACGAGAGGAAGAAACACGGAGAATGAGGGTTCCAGGGTAATTGGGGACACGTCAAATCCCTGGGCATCGAAATAAGCGATTCGGTTGGGAATCGTTTGATTGATGGTGTCGGCGAGGGAAGGGGAAATCCGCCCGGTGCGATAGCGGATCGCCAGATAGGGCAGGAAACTCTCCGCGATGTCTTCACGGTCGGGATAATCCTGGGCGTAGGTGGAGATGAAATTGCCGTCCGCGGTTTGGGCGGCGAGCCAGCCCGGCGCCGCGGCGTGAGCGGCGTCCAATGAGGTGTGGGCCGCTTCGTGCACCAACGTCTCTTCCAGAATGCCATCCGCTTCATAAAGCGCACTCTGCCCGGTGTGGATCAGGATCGCGAAGTTCCCACCGCCAAAGGGTTGCACACCCATGTGAATCCAGACCGCATCCACATCCGTTCGCAGGATTTTCGGCAGTTGTCCGATCACTGACGCGTATTTGTCTGCTTCTACCTGCGCGGCGGCCGAACTGCCAAATTCGGGGTTGACTTGAATTTCGGTAGTCAACCCATCGCTAAACGTGGCATCAAACAAATACGCGTAGATGGTAATCCAATCATTCACCCGGCGATCATACACGAGCCGGTCACCCTGCCCGGTATACACCGCACTGACAAACGTTGTCGGGTCACTGGCTGTGATGATGTCGGGGTCAATAAAGATCGTGCCTGAAAAGGGTGGGGTTCCCTCCGAGTCTTGGAGCGGATGTCCCAGTGCCGGGGAGGTCACAAAGTAAAGAGAAATTAGCGCGAGGACAAACAGAACAGACCCCTTAAAAATCAAGGAACGCGAAAACTTAACCATAGCTCACCTCTTTTTGGACAACTAAATACGGTTCTACCGGGATTAACGGGATGGAAACCCGAATTTTTGAAGGTGAAGGGGAGGTACCTCCCCTTCACCTTCAAAAATTCGGCACTTTTCCCGTCAAAAACGAAAGAGCCTTAAAAATTTATGCCCTGCCGAAGCACGCGGCAGGTGTTCTTCAATCGTTCTCTAACAGTTCAATCACCGCGCCGAACTTCTCCTGCCCGTCCAGGTACGCGTACCGTCCACCGGTGTAATCGCCGCGGTGGACCAGTTTCAGGCCGTGTTCGTCCAATTCGGCGATTCGCGCGCCCATGCCTTTGATCTCAAACGCGATGTGATGGAGGCTGGGGCCATGTTGGACAAGTTGATCATTCCAGGTGCTGGGTTCGCCGAGGGGTTGGATCAGTTCGAGGGTGATCTGCCCCATCGGAAAAAAGGCGAGTTTTGCCTGCGCGGGGGTGGCTTGCCCTTTGTATTCCGTGTGGGCGAGGTCAACGGTGTCAGTGATGATGATGGTGGGTTCGGGCACGCCGAGGATCGTCGCCCAGGCGCGGATGGCGGCTTCAATGTCGGGGACGACGAGGCCGATTTGGGTAGGGGTAGTGGAACCGAGGGGGTTGGTGGACATAGGATGGACTCCTGAAATGGGGATGCACGGATTCTATCATTGCTTATTGGCTTTCCACCTTCGGCAGAACTAACGCCGTCAGCTTTGCAATATTCCGCGCGTCATCCGCGCCCCGATGATGCGTGCCCTCCAACGGCAATTTCGCGATCTGCAACGCCTTCGCCATCCCACACGGGCGGACGTTGAAGACTCGCGCAAACTCCTGCTTCACGTTGATATGTCGTGCAAACGTTTCGGGGAACGGAATCCCGTGGCGGGCACAGTCCACACGGAACTGGTTCACGTCGTAAAAGCCCCACGTACAGAGCGTGAACGGTTCCGGGCCAATCCACGCCAGGTATTCGGGGAAGACGGTCGAGAAAATCTCTGCCCCGTCCACGTCGGCCTGGGTGATGGACGTCAGTTGGGTGCAGTACGCGCTCAGACGGGGTTCGGCGATGGGGCGCACGAATCGGTTGAATTCCCCAACAACCGGGCCGGTTGCCGAGGCGAGGGCCACCGCGCCAATTTCGATGATTTCCATCCGTTCGGGGGCGCGGACGTTTTCCCAGCAGGTGGCTTCGAGGTCGGTGATGATGTAGCGCATGTTAACCGGCGACCGGCTCCGGCTGAGGGGAAAACGTCTTCTGTGACCCGGCGATGTAGGCCAGCACCGCGCCGACCACGAACAGGCCAATATTCAGGAGAAACGGGAAATCTTTGTTGATCTGCGACAGGTTTCCGGCGATCCAGCCGAAGGGGGAGGTGAGCAGGATGATGCCCACGTACAGAATCGATTGGATGCGGGCGCGTTCCTGCGCGTCAATCGTCAACACGGTCAATTGATCGACCAACGGGTTGACCGCGGCAAAGCTGAACGCTTCGAGCATCACACTCAGGATCAGGATAGGATACCCCTGTTCGGGGGCGGTGATCAGCAGAACCTGACTGGCAACGTAACCAAAGAAGCCAATCACCATCGGCATCTTAAAATGTAGTTTGTTCAGCCGTGGCATGACAAAAAAGAAAAAGGCCAGCATAATGGCCGATTTGATAAACGGGAAAAGGGCAATCGTGTTTTCGGGGAGGTGCAGTTTCTCGGTCACAAGGATGCCCCAGAAACTGCCGCTGATCAGGCTGGTGATGCTGATGATGAGCATAATCCCGGCGGTGTACAGCGTGCGCGGGGTGCGGATCAACGTTTGGAAGACGCTCCCGTATCCGTTCAGGATGTGGAACACGTGTTGGTGGCGCGTCTCTTCCATCCGAATTTTGCCCTGCCCGGTCTCTTCCGTCATCCAGTAGGTGACAAACGCTTTGAGCGTGAACATGAACGCCGCGAAGAAGTACAACCCGCGCACGGTGGGCACCAGGGTAAATTGGGCGATCAGCACCCCCGCGAGCGGGGCGATAAAGCCCACGATCAGGTTGGCGATGTAAATCCACGTGTAAATGTCCACCAATTGCCGGGGTTCAGCGTCCTCGACGAGCAGACAGGTCCACGAGTTGTGGGTGATACGCCAGACGCTGTTGATGATCCCCGCGACGAGGAAAAACCAGAAGTTTTGCGCCACGGCGGAGATCAGCGAGGGGATCGTCCAGGCGATGATGTCAAAGATCAGGGTCGTGCGGCGGCGTCCGAGTTTGTCGGTCACGGCCCCACTGAGGAGGGCGAGCAGGATTTGAAAGCCCCAACTGATGCTCAGGATCAGGCCGATGTCTTTATCTGTCAGGCCGACGGCGAGCATGTAAATCGAAACGTAGGGGGAGTAGAGATGGAACGGGATGCCCCACAACGGTTCGGGGTAGACACACCCGCGCGGGTTGCCGCGCAGGCTTTTGAGGGCGGTAAAGAGGGCATGGTTTTTCAAAATTTACCTACTTTCAGACATTCCTTCCACGCTGATGTCGTCGCAGATGACCGCGGACAGGTTGCCCTGTTCGTCGCGGTACTGCACCCCAACGGTGAAGCCGAACCAGTTCGCCACGGTCGGGGTGAACGAAAAATCTTTCGTCTCCGCCAGAGGTTCCCACGGCAGAGCGTCCATTTCGGCGGGGGAAAGACACTGCTCGGCCACGCGCATCTGCACGACTTCGCTGGAGGGGCTTTTCGCTTCAAACGCGGCGGTGATGGCAACGGGCTGATCCACCGTTCCCCCCACACAGCACGCGCCATCCTGTAAGAGCACCGTCCCCTGCACGGGGTAATCCGCCGCCCCCGTCGGGAGGGGGTTGTACACCCGAACGTAGTCCACCACCAAAAATTGGGGGAACACGGTCGTGTCGTCGGGGTACCCCGGCCAGCGTCCGCCCACGGCCAGGTTCAGGATCAGGAAAAACGGGTGGTCAAACACCCATTCGCCGGGGACTTGATCGGGCGTCACGCTGAAATATTCCTGATCATCAAAGTACCAGCGGATTTCGTCTTCTTCCCACTCGATGGCGTAGACATGAAAATCGTTGCGGAGGGTATCTTCCCCGACGATGCGCCACGAGCCGACCCCGTCCCCGCCGGAATAACCGGGGCCATGCACGGTCGCGTACACCGTCGCGGGTTCTTTGCCGACGAATTCAAGGATATCCATTTCGCCGGAGTCCGGCCAGGCTTTTTTGTAGATGTCGTTGCCCAACATCCAAAACGCGGGCCAAATGCCTTGTCCGTAGGGGAGTTTGAGCCGCGCTTCGATGCGTCCGTATTGGAATTCCTGCAAACCCTGCGTTTTGAGCCGCGCAGACGAATAATCTTTTCCGGCGAACATCTCCGGTTCCTCACGGGCTTCGATGACGAGCATTCCATTTTCGAGGCGGACGTTTTCGGGGCGGTTGGTGTAGGCTTGTGCTTCCTGATTGCCCCAGCCGTTTCCACCGATGTCGAAGGTCCAATTGTCGAGGTTGAGCGCCTCCCCGTCAAATTCATCCTGCCAGATGAGCGTCCAGCCGGGGCGTTCCCATTCGGGCGTGGGGGAGGGTTCGGGGGTG
>WBZL01000271.1_pt1 | contig 56719 bp, 60 predicted proteins | sample 5204291 | NCBI WGS metagenome assembly WBZL01 (sample SAMN12344345, study PRJNA552823) | activated sludge metagenome | biome: Activated sludge suspended growth; feature: Nitrification reactor; material: Wastewater; isolation source: activated sludge from nitrification reactor of wastewater... | reverse complement strand
ATGCGTTGCGGAGTGGGATCGCGCACTGTGTCGAGGTCGGGGATTACACGACGCGACATCGGCTTGAGGAAATGATTGTCGATACCGAAGAACATATTGAGTGGTTTGAGACCCAGCTTCGCACGATTTCGCAGGTGGGCCTGGAACGATATCTCGCCGAGCAGATTGCAGACAAGTCGTAACTGGTTCGTATCATCAGGGCCGGTCGGCCTTCCTTGCACCAAAGTGCCGATCGGCCTGCCCTTGCTCCTCTCTTCCCACTCCTTCCTATCGCTGGCATGGTATACCCGTTCGCTTTCTGGGTGATTCCAGGCAGGGGGCGGTGCGCCACCTACCTGGAACGTGCGACAAGCGCTTCTGCTCGCCGATGCTCTGTCACAGTCCCCCAGTCAACGCAGGACCATCGGATGAGGAGTATCGGAGTGTGCGGAAATCTTGGCGAGGTTGCTGTCGAATGTGGAGCATTCGTAGCGCCATCGGAGAGTATCCAGTTGCCCGCTTAAAGAAATGACTGAAGGCGAATTGATCACTGAATCCTAAACTCGCCGCGATCTCGGGGAGTGTCCGACCGCTGGTGCGGAGGAGTGTACTGCCGCGCTCGACCCGGTACCGGCGTAGGTATGTCGAAAAGGGCTCGCCCATCATTCTAGAGAACAGATCGGAACAGTATTTTTCTGAGTAGCCGAGGAATTGTGCCAACATCTTGAGACTCATGCCGCGGTGGATATTGTCCCTGATGAATGCTGCGATGCGCGCAGGCAGCGTGGATGGAGGAGGAAGAGCGGATTCATGGGAGCAGATCGTGTGTGAGAGGTTGAAGAGATCGCAGACGAGGTCACGCAGTTCGTGTTCTGTCCGGACCTGCTCCAATCGATCGGCCCATTCGGGTGAGTGTGTGCGAAGCTCGGAAGCGAGTATGTGTAGACGGTCTGCAAAACGTGGTGATGGGGAAGACTTGGTCGTCATGTGGTGTCTCCTTGCCAATGCGCTTAGAACATCATGAAAGTGGCGGCGGGGCACGAGGTTTCTGGACCGGATTCAGTCGAACGGTTGAACGGTATTTCGTGGTCCGACTTCCTGCGGGTAGCCGGATCGTTTAGTACGTCACAGAATATCGCACAAAGGTCGGGGTCAAATTGAGAGCCTCCGGAGGCGAGCAGCGTGCGTCGGGCGGTGTGCCATGAGGTCGAGCGGGAGGCAAGGGTGTCGAACGCATCTGCGAGTGCCAGGATTCTGGTCTCGACAGGAATGCAACCGCCTCGAAGTCCATAGGGATACCAGGCGCCATCCCATCCCTCATGGTGATGGGCGATGATCCGTGCAGGTTTGCAGAGAAACGAGACGGCAACAAGGAGGGCCGCGCCTTCCCTCGGGTGACTCTGCAGCAGGGCGAAGTCATTCGATGCAGGAGGGGTGAGGGCGTCGAGTAGATGCCTTGGTAATGTCAGCAGTCCGACATCGTGCAACAGTGCCCCATAGTGCAATTCTAGACACCGCCGCCGGTCAAGACCGATGTGTTCGGCGATCAGAAGAGCATAGTGCGCAGTGCGTTCACCGTGACCGAAGTGACACGGGATCATGGTTTCGATTCGACGTGCCAGCCGTCGAAGTTGAATGATCCGAACTGATGCCAATGCATCCTGGGAAAGGTCGAGAATGTCTAAGTCGCCAAGTTGTCGGCAGACATCGTGCATCAGTTGTGTCGCGGCATTAATCGGCGCTGCTGGGCTATGCATGAAATCCCTCGAAAACAACAGAGCCCAGGATCGTGTGGTACGATCCTGGGCTCTGGGCGTGTGGCCTCTGGCCGCTGTACGGGAACAGATGGTTACGGTGAGGGTTTAGACCCCTCGCTGTGTTTGCCGGCCATAAGCGGTTGTTTCAGGATCCACATTTCGTGCAACGGGATCCACATCATTACCAGAAACGACACCATCATGAGCGTATCCCCGGTCAACATCGTGAGGACGAAGATCGGAGATACGTAACTGATAAGCCAGGGAGAGAGCAAATCGAGTCCCACCCCGGCGAACGAGAGCCACGACATCCACACCTTTGTCGCATGACTCGCATTCGTCAGGTACAGCACATGAACAAGGATCATGAACACGACGGGCATAGTAAACAGGTGAAAGTGGGTGACCTCAGCCAGTTCCCGAAACGACATCGGTTCGCCGAAGGTTGCATCAGAGCCGCGATAGTGAGCGGCAATCCCTTGGGGGGAGAGGCCGGTCATGCTGTGAGCCCAGAAAAAGGAAAATAGAAATCCCACCAGCATGAGCAGGAGAAATTGTGTATACAAGAGCCTGATGTGACGATCCGAATCACGCAGGCGGAATCGGGTATTGAAATTACGCATGCCTGTGCAGTGCCTCGACGCCCTTAGTTGCCGAACAAAGTCCCCAAGAATCCTCGCTCGGCCTTCTGCACTGCAACCGTATCGCTGCCTAAGCCGGCCGGCTTCAGGTACAACTCGTCTACCAGCACCAAGACTCGTTTGACGCCGGCATTCATTGAACGGACGGACATTGTCGCGCCGCTGATGTTGATAATGTCCTTGTTGATGCGGATGGGGTCCGAGACGGTTTTGCCGTCATACTGAGAGTTGAATCGCTTTTTTCGAACTTCGCTGCCCTTTGCATCTCGAAACACCAGCAACTCCACATCGGTACAATTGCCTTTGGCATCGACACCGACCATATAGGTCATGGGTTTGTATTTACCGATGGTGTTGTGGATCATCGCATACCCATCGATCTTGTCTCCGGTCTCTCCGATATACAAGTCGAAGGATTCTTCCGGGAACTTCCAGCCGATGCGTTGTTCGATGAGCTCTTTCTTGTCTTGCGACAGGCGAATCATTTCCTTGCGGACACGTTGAGATTTCGGGAAGATCGTCTTGACGGCCTCCTCCTCGGTCATGAACTCTTCGTATTTGAAGTCGTCGTCTTTCAGGTAGCGGCGCAATTCGTTGTCCCACACTTTCTCCGTTGCCAGAGCTGGGAGCGGCGAGGTCATCAGCAAGACGATGGTGAGTAAGGTGCGGTACGCACTCATTGTACGGAACATCCGTGCTCCTTCAGTTTACTGTTCAAACGGTTCTGCACATCGGTCATGACTTCAGGCGAGGGCTCGGTGTCGGCCCACCCGAAGAGGCGTGAGCCGCCGCGGAAGGCCCACCGCTGTCGCTCTTCGATGAAGCCGATTTTGGTCACGTCGTCCAGTCGTTTGACCGTCAGGGAAATGCGGGACCGATCTCTGCTGTCTCCCATGTCTCGCTGGAGAGCGCCGAAGGTCCGTCCCGGCATGGGGATTTCAAGCCATGCGGTATCGATCACGCCCGCGGTCTTATCCTGCCGGACAACCGCGCGATCTTTGACCGCCTCAAGCGCGGCCTCCCAGGCATGGTCGTAACTGCAGACGGCGAATCGTTCTTGCATGCCGCCCATCGCTGCGCAGGCGGTGAGGAGCGATGGGAGCAGAAGGACGCCGAGTCTTCGGGGGCGTGGTATCATGTCATCTCATTCGGTCTCAGCCAAGCCGCGCCTGATCGGAACGGCTTGGCTGATGAGCCGGTTAGAAGTACGTGGCTGCTTGGATTAGGAATCCGTTGCCGTTCATCGGGCTGCCTGCAGTGCCGAGATCTCCGGCAGCGACAAGCCCCTTGGCGTCTTTCTGTGTATTAAATTGCCAATCGAACTTGATCACCGTGTCTTCGATCGGTCGGAAATTCAGACCGAGGGTCAGGCGCTCAAGCTTCCGCTGGCCACCAAGTGCGTTCTGTTTGGTGCGATCGTCTGTGTCCGTGTTGACCTGTTCCCACCGGACGACTGCTGTGAATGTCGAGGCGTCGGTAAAGTGGCTGGGGGCCCATTTCTTGAGGAATTCTGGCATGAAGTGGTAATTCCCCTGAACGTAGTACCCTTGCATGCCGGCCGGTCCAATGGCTCGGTTGGCGACACCGGTTGCATTGTTGTTGCTGATTCTGGTCCAGGCCGACTCCCCGATGAGTTCAAAAGGCCCTCGTTGGAGCGTCCAGTCCAATGCGAACATATCGATGTAGCCCGCGCCCACGGCTCCGGCCGCCGGCTTGTATGCTCCATGGTATCCGGATCCGGCGATTTCAATGCCTAACATCGGGCTGAAGGCGACGCGGCCCACGACGGCCTTGTTGTCATCGCGATCACGCGAGACGCTGCCCCGTGCGCTACGTACGCCAAGGTCCGTAATCCCCCCGGCTGTTTGGCTCATTCCGTTGACGGCATAGACTTCGTAGTCCAGCTTTGATCGTGACGAGGGATACAGGGTCCCGTAAATACCGGCACCGGCTTCGAACCAGGTGCTGGGGATGACAATGCGGGATACCATCGGTCGATCGACCAGATCGTTCAAGGGGGAATCGTGCAGCAAGTTAAATTTACCGACCGGCATGAGCAGTATGCCGGCGCGGAGGTTGATGGATTCGTCGATCAAATAGTCCAGTTGGGCGAATTCGATCTGCATAGATCCATCGCCGCTCTGCGGAGCATTCTGGCCGCCGCGTTCGATCTCGATTTCTGTGGCAAACTTAATATGGTCGGTAATGTCCGCATAAATAAAAGGTACCAACCGTTGCTGGCCGAATGAATGACGGCTGGGGTTGTCCAGATTCTGACGGGACAATGAGTTGTACATCACATCGGCGTATCCACCGACCGTTGCCTTCGGCGCACTCAAGAAGGGTTTGGCGTAAAGGAGTTTGCCGGATCCGGTCGATCCGAATCCCAATGGAACTTTTTCCTCGCCCGGTCGGCCTACGCGAATGTCGGTCATGGGACCGGTCGCAACAGGGTATTGTGGGGCAGAGCCGGGTTCGGTTTGGCCCTGCTGCATGCCGTCTTCACGCCGTTCGTGTTCTTTCAATCGCTTCTCGACCGCTTCATCAACCAGCTTTTTGATATCCTCCGGGGTCATGTTTTCCGCCAAGGCCGGCATTGCCGGTAAACTGGCTAAGACGAGAGCCCCGAGGATTGCCCGGATCTTCATGGGTATCCTCCATCCGCGAGTAAGGTTGTGGTTGGACTCGGGACTCAATGGTCTCTGGTCTACGGGGAAAACAGGTGAGCATGATCGATGCTCTTGAGTGGGGCTCGTTGCGAGGCCTCCTTTCATATCTCGAATCATGCTGTGATGCTGCCCCACCCTTCGATTGAGGTGAATGGGATGACGACGATACGTTTACAGCGTTTGCATTTGAGCTCAAGACCTTGCCCGCGAACTTTGGCGATCAATTGACCGCACTCGCAGCGGGTTTCACTGTCTTCGCAGCAGGGTCTTGCCAGGTCATTGGGCACAGGCATCTTGGGCGTCCGTGTTTGTGAAATTGAGAACGATTATTAATATCCTGGTCGATGTCGGATTGTCAAGCCCGGTGTGCACGCTTCGAACGTGGAAGAACGTATTTGCAATTTGCAGAGAGGGCGGGGAATATGGCGCACTCTTACTGTCACGCACAAGGAGTAGTCGGATGAATCGACCCGAGCCCGTCACACGTTCTGAAACGTCTGCCTCGACCGATCTTGAGCGTTCTCCTTCTCCGCAGACATGGTTGGTCGTGACCATGGTTGTCCTCTCTGGCTATCTCCTCAGCCTCACTGGTTGTGCCGGAACGCAACGCAGTTCCTTTCCGGTGGTCGTGAAAAGAACGCAGATGCAGATGGGAACGCTGGTGACGATCACCTCGGTGGCACCGGATCGGCAGACGGCGCAAGCTGCAGCCTCGGCAGGATTTCAGGAAATCCACCGCTTGGAAGGGTTGTTGAGTACATGGATTGAGAGCAGTGAACTGTCTCGTATCAATGCCGCAGCCGGAAAAGAAGCCGTGACGGTGAGCCCTGAGACGATGCAGATACTGAGGGCTTCGGGGAAGATCGCCCGATTGACGGATGGAGGATTCAACATTCTCGTTGGTCCTGCTGTTGATGCGTGGAGCGTGCTTGATCGCCAAGAGGTTCCCTCTGACGCAACACTGGTCGAGCTTCGCCCCCTCACCGACCTGACTGCGCTGTACCTCGATGAGGATCGAAGGGCGGTCAGACTCGCCAAGGCCGGTATGCGCGTCGACGTAGGGGGAATCGGCAAGGGGTATGCCGCCGACATGGCCGTGGGGGCGATGAAAAAGGTAGGCGCAAGTGCGGGGGTCGTTGCCCTATCCGGCGATATTCGGACATTCGGGCTGCTTCCGGACGGGCGAACGTTTCCATTCGGTATCCGACACCCCCGGCGAGAGGAGGCAGTGCTGGCGTATATTGACCTTCAAAATGAGGCAATTTCGACTGCCGGTGACTACGAGCGATATTTTGAGCGCGACGGGGTGCGGTACCACCATATCCTGGACCCAGCGACCTTGCAGCCGGCACGGGACTGCCAGAGCGTCACGGTCGTGGCACCTGACGGGGTGACTGCAGATGGATTGGATACAGGCATTTTTGTCATGGGGCGGGCGCGTGGTATGGCGCTGATCGAACAGATGCCTGGTGTCGGAGCCGTCATTGTGGATCGCGACGGCAAGGTGTGGGTCTCATCCTCTCTGCGTGGGCGAGTGAGGATGAACGAGGAGTCCGTCGGCCGATGAAACGTATGCCTCAGCTTTCCCCCGGTCTCGCATGTGAACAGGCAGCAACCGAGCCCTATTTTTAACCCCCGGGCCGCACGCGTCGGGACAAGATCCGGAGGAGCGTTAGTGCACCAGTTGGTAGTTGATGGGAATCTGAAGCGTGACCGATGATTTCTCGAGCGGCTGAGTCAACGGGATGGGCGACGCGTTCTGCATCGTCTCGAGTGCCGCCTGGTCGAGAATGTCATGGCCGGAACTTTTTGCGATTGTGGCAGAGATGATCTTGCCGTCGTCCTGCACCACAATGCGTACGAGCACTCGCCCTTCTAAACGGTCGACCCGCGCTTCTGCCGGGTATTGTTTGAACGACTCTATCCGAGGCAAGAGCGACGAGGCGAGCCATCCATAGTCTGGTTTTCTTGCCGCGGTGGCATTGGGTGTCGTCGGTACAAGTGCGGCTGTTTGCGTCGGGGGGGCGCCGCTGTCAGGAGTTTGTTCCCTGTTGCTCGGTGAGACAGAAGGGGCCTGCGCGGGAATGGTTTCCGGCAATGAAGGTGTGGCGGCTGTCCGTTCAGGAGCAGAGGCGGATTCGATAATGGATGGGGGAACTGACGCCGGAGGTGGCACGTCCTTCGCCGGTTCCGCTGGCGAGGGAGGTGGGGGCGTGACCGCTTCTGGTGCCGGCTGAACGTGCTGGATTGTCGGCGGAGGGTTCGGCTCCGCAAGCTGAGGTTCCACCGGAAATGACAGGGGCGCGGCTGGCGCTGTGCGAGGACTTGAGCGTTGAGGTGCGGCAGGGTATGTCGATGTCACGGGAACATTCCGTTGAGCCGGTCTCGCGGTTGTTTGCGCTACGGCCGATTCCTGTTGTGGGGGGGACGTGGTGCGTGTGGCGGTGGGCGAAGCGACAACGGTGACATCCCAATGAAACGAAGACGACGGAGGGGCAAGTCCCATCTTCGCGGCAAGCAGGCCTGCCAGAAGAAGAGCCGTTCCATGCAGGCATAGGGAGATGAGCCAGCCGCCCGCACGTTGACGAACGAACGGATCCTGAGTCATGGGCTGCCGGACGGTCACAGGCGGACGACCTCCAGGCTCACGGACTGAAATCCGAGGCCACGTATCTCATCCACAACCGAGACAAAGCGCTCGAGCAAGGTGACTTTGTCGGCCCGTACGACGACCAGTGACTCTCGAGGGTGGGCCAACAACATCGTCTTCAGGCCATCGGCCGGCACCGGGCGATCGTTCAGGAACAATTCACCGGTTGCGGTGAGCGTGACGACCACGGGAACATCCTTGTGATCGCCGGCCTCCTTGGCCTTGGCGAGGTTGACCGGAATTTGGCCTGTGCTGATGAATGTCGCCGTCGTCAGGACGATGACGAGCAATACGAGCATGACGTCCACCAGCGGGATGACGTTGATCTGATTAACCTCGCGTTCCATGCTCCACCTTATACGTTGTCAGGAGTTCAGCGACGCGCCGGCGAAGAATATTGTTCATGACGACACAGGGAATGGCCACCAGCAAGCCGACGGCCGTCGCCTTCAGCGCGAGGCTCAAGCCGATCATGATGGTATTGACAGCCATGGTCCCTGAGGTTCCCATGGTGTGGAACGTCATCATGATGCCAAGCACCGTGCCCAAGAGTCCGATGTATGGGGCATTTGCCGCGACAGTCCCGATGATCACCAGCCGTTTGGTCAGTGCGATTTCAAATGTTCGCACGTCGGTGAATTGCGCGAGGTCTACGCGTCGATAGTAGAGCCAGCGTTCCACGGCGACGGCCACCGACCACACACTCAACGCAAGCAACAGTCCGATAATGCCATACTCTACCGCATTCTTGAGCACATCCATTCGTCAATCCTCCACCAATCGCTATTGATGCACGGTGGCCCTGCCCGCCTTCGTCAGTGCCTATTGTACCTGTATCGCGTTCACGGAATCGAAGCGTACCCGTTGTGTGATCCCGGCTCGGCCGGCGATTCAGGGGAATGGGGAAACAAGACCGTATGGGTGGCCACCACTCGGAGCGCGATGGCCGTTCCGACTTGATAGATGCTCAGTGAGGATTCGCTGCTGTGCACGGTCTGTCCGGACGCGAGTCGGATGGTATAGACGTTCTCTGAGCCTTTGAATTGCCGTGCCACAATGCGCGCATCGGCTCCCTTCGTCGGGACGATATGAATGTCGTCGGGCCGTATCATCACGACGACCTTGCTGCCGGTGGCGAGCTTCTGCGTATTGGGAAAGTCTCCGAGCTCAGTCGTGACCACATGGTCGGCCACGACGCCGGAGACGAAATCCGCCTGTCCGACGAAGTCGGCCACAAATGGCGTGGTCGGCAGATGGTAAATGGCCTCAGGGGTATCGAACTGTTCGAGCCGCCCACGGTTCAGGACGGCCACGTGGTCGGCCATGGAGAAAGCTTCGTCGTGATCGTGAGTGACGAGGATGGCGGTGGTTTTGGTTTGTCTCAACAAGGCATGCAGCTCCTGGCGCATCCGACTGGCCATATCCGGATCGAGATTACTGAACGGCTCATCCAGCAACAGGAGCACCGGGCGCAGAGCGAGTGCACGGGCCAACGCCACCCGTTGTTGTTGCCCTCCGGAGAGCTCATGTGGATAACGGTGTTCCAGCCCGCGCAACCCGGTCAATGCCAGGAGATCGTCGATGATCGCTCGTTGCTGGGGGCGTGAGAGATGGTTCAAGCCGAAGGCAATATTTTTGTCCACGCGCAAGTGGGGGAACAGCGCGTATTCCTGAAAGACCATGCCGATGTGTCGTTGCTCTGTCGGTACCAGGGTGTCTGGCGAAGAGACCAGCCGCCCGGATAGGGTGATGGTGCCGTTGGTGATCCGTTCAAAGCCTGCGATTGCGCGCAGAATCGTCGTCTTCCCGCAGCCGGATGGGCCGAGAAGACACAACATTTCTCCCTGTTGAACGCGGAATGAGATGTCTTCGACCGCAGGCCGCGCTGCCTCATAGGCGCAGGAGACGTCGCGAAGCTCCAGCACCGCTGCGCCGTCCGACGTGGGCTCAGCCGTCGCGCGGGTTGCCTCCTCGCTGTTGACCAGGTGCTCGTCGGTGTCCGATCCGTTCACGGGAGTCATGTGCCATTCTCCTGCTCATGGGCGCGCCAGTCTTTGGCGACCAGTAACATCAGCGCCGGCAGGCTGAGAAAGACGATCAACAGAGCGGCAGGGGCTGCCAGCTGATAATATTCTTCGCTGGCCTCCAGCCAGACCCGAATGGCCAGTGTATCAAATCCCACCGGCCTCAGCAGCAATGTAGCCGGAAGCTCCTTCATCGTTTGGAGAAACATCAGCACCCATGCCACGGTGAAGCCGTTCCGGACGAGAGGAAGTGTGATGCGCCGCAGACTTTGTTGTACGGTGCAGCCTAGGGTGCGAGCGACTTCTTCTACATTCGGCGTGATTTGCTGCAAGGCCGGCTCCATCGACTGCAGCCCGACCGGGAGAAAATGCAGAATGTAGGCGATCAGCAGCACGACGACTGTGCCGTACAGCGCGGGGACAACGTGCGTGAAGAGCACGAGCACCGCGAGGGCCGCGACGGGGCCGGGCAACGCGTATCCGGCATAGGCTGCGTGGAGACAAGCGAGGTTCAGCCGGGACGGGCGACGGCTGGCCAGATAGGCCAACGGAATTCCAATCATCACCGCGCCGCTGGCGGACAGGGAGGCAAGAACAGTGCTGTTCCAGACGAATCCGACAAAGCGCGCATCCAGGGCGCCTTGCTCGATGGCTTCAATGCTCCACTGCACCAACATTGCGGCCGGAATGCCGAATGAAACGCCGAAAACCAGGACCACGTAGCCGGTGATCGCTGCCGTCCCGATGGGCCCGGCCCGCCGGCGCACCGGCTTCCGGTATCGGCCCGACGTTTGATAAAAGCGGCTGCGTTGGCGAAACCATCGCTCGGCGACAAGAAAGATTCCTGCCATGAAGACAAGCAGCAGACTGAGGATGCTCGCAGCCGCATGGTCGTAGCGGCTGGTCATTTGCTGGTAGACCGCATAGGTGAGGGTCTGGTAGCGGAGGAGCGAGACGGCCCCGAAGTCCGAGATCACGTAGAGGACGACCAGTGCGAGTCCCGCTGCGATGGCGGGGCGGATGAGCGGGAGCGTGACTTTCCAGAGGGTCGTCCAGGGAGAGACGCCGCAGACTCGCGCCACTTCTTCAAAGGACAGATTCAGATTCAACAATGCCCCACGCACCACGAGATAGACGAAGGGGAAGGTATCCAGCGCCATGATGAGCGTCACACCGAGAAAGCTTTGGGGAGAGAGTAGTCGTGCGTCAGGCCCCAGCATTGCCTGCCACCATTGCTCTGCAGGTCCTCCCATCCCCAGGAGATGTGCATAGACGTATGCCAGCACGTAGGTCGGCATTGCCAGGGGTAGGGCGAGGGCCCATTCCCACAGCCGGCGGCCGGGGAATTCGTAGCGAACGATGAGCCAGGCGAGGGATAGCCCGAGCCCCAGAGTGGTCAGTGCCACACTGGCGGCGAGCGACAGGGTGTTTCCCAGGAGTTCCGGAATGCGTGTCGACCAGAGACGAGTCCATACAGTCGGTGCAGCCGTCAAGGCCACGTAGACGATGTAGCCTGTGGGGAGGACCAGAAATGCCGCGGTCAGAAGGCTGACCCATTGCAGCGCCGATGGCGTGTGGGCTCGTGTGGCAATGAACATGCGCGGCCAACAGCTCAGCGAAGGCCGATTTGTTCGATCAGCGTGAGCGTGCTCTCGCGCAGTTCCGCCAGTCGAGCCAGTGGAACGAGCGCCGCGCGGAAGCTGTGCCGATCGACGAGCGCCGGGTCGGCTTTGACTTCCGGATGCAACGGGTATTCTTTATCGAGGTCCGCGAACAGCTTTTGCCCGGCTTGAGCCACCAGGAATTCTACCAAGAGTTTGGCGCTCTCCACGTGTTTCGACGTGCGTGTGATCCCGATTCCGGTCACGTTCATGATGGCACCCATGCCGCCCTCCTGTTGGTCGGTCATGATGGCGGCAATAGGGGCGGCCGGTTGGGCGGCCAGGTGTCGGTAGATATAGTAGTGGTTCACGATCCCGAGTGCGGCCTGGCCTTTGGCGACGGCCTCCACAATTTGCGAGCTTTTTTGATACACCTGTGTGCCGGCGTTGGTCTTCAGGCCCTGCAGGAATTGCTTCGTGCGGTCATCGCCGAAGGTGGCCTTGATGACGGAGACGCCGGCTTGAAGATACTCGCTGCCTGAGTTGGGAATGGCGACCTTGTCTTTCCATTGCGGCTTGGCCAGATCGAGCAGTGAGGTAACCTGCTCGGGCTTGACCAGGTTCTTATTGTAAACGACGATCCAGAATCGACCCGACAGGCCAATCCAGCTGTTGTCGCTCGCACGGAACTGTGAGGGAATGGCCCGCTCGACTTCGCGCATGTTCATGGGCCGGAGAAGTTTCAGCTCCCGGGCATGTTCAAGACTACCGGCGTCGTTGGTAAGAAACACGTCTGCCGGGCTGTGGTCACCCTCAGCCTGCAGCCGGTTGACCAGTTCGGTTGTCCCGGATGAAAGGAGCTGAATCTGAATACCGCTTTTCGATTGGAATTCGTCCAGGACCGGCTTGATCAGACGTTCGGCTCGTCCTGAATAGACGACAAGTGTGTCGGCCGCGTCCGCAGACGGCGTGGTGAACGGCGAGTAGAACAGGCTGCCGAGGAGCAGGGCCAAGGCGAGGATGGTGCGAGCGAATGAAGCCATGCGGCATGCCTCCACGTGTAAGGACGGCCCGTGACGGGCGCTCTAGTTGAAATTGATAAGCCCTCTCAACAGAATACCGGATGGGGCGGCGGCCCGTCAATGCCGGCAACGGGGGCAGAGCCCGTAGAGCTCCAGGCGGTGGGTTTGGATCACAAAGCCGTTTTTTGTCGCGACTTCCTCTTGCAGCCGCTCGATTTCGCAGTTCTCGAACTCGACGATCGTTCCGCAGCCGGTGCAGATGAGATGGTCGTGATGGCCTTTATGGGAGATGTTGTCGTATTGCGTCTGGGTGCCGAAGTGGCGGGCCTGGGCGATTCCGGCTTCGCAAAAGAGGTTCAGCGTGCGATAGATCGTCGCGAGGCCAAGATGGGGGTCTTTCTTGGCCAGCTGATGGTACATCGTCTCGGCCGTCACGTGCTCCTGTCGAAGGAACGCCGTCAGAATCAGTTCCCGCTGGCGGGTCAGTTTCAATTGATGCTTGGCCAGGTGCTGGCGAAGCACGTCCATTTCTTTGAGATTTTTGCTCATCGTGTACGGTTGGTCGTGAAAGACGCTCATTAAAAACGAAAGTGGGTGAATGGGTCAAGAGGATTGCGCGACTTCAGGATCGGCGATTGACGAAGCTGAAGGGGGCTGTTTATAGTCCTCCCCGGTGTCGTTCATGTAGAGGAGATGCGATCCGTGCGAAAGTCTCACGAGATGACCGTTGACCGAGCCTTGCTGCTCTATGTCTTGTCGCTGGCGGAACCCTACGGGCTTCTGAGTGACGTCAAACTTCAACAGCTCTGTTTCCTCAGCGAATTGCAGCTGTTTGGCAAAGGACTGAAGGGGTTTCACTTCGAATTCGTCCGGTTCGCGTATGGGGCGTTCAGCCGTGACCTCGATAACGATTTGACCTCACTTCGCCGCAAGGAACGGGTCGAGAATTTCAGCCCCTCAGATCACGTGCGCGATGAGGTGCTCCCGCTGTTGATGAAGGGAATCGACGGCAATGAGGTCAATGAAAAGGTTCGGGATCTGATCCAGGCCGTGATCACGACCTACGGGCCGCAGGATGTGACTGCCATTACGCAGTCGGTCGAGTCCGTCGAGTTGAGCACCCCTCAACAGCCGGAGTTCAAAATTCCCATTCGCGATATTGTCTTTCATACCACGCTGCTGGTCCCGGCCAGAATCGAAGTGGCGTCGGAGTTTCTCCTGCCCGCAAATCAATTGGCCAAGCTGAATACGGCGATGGGGTATTGACCGTTCTGAGCCCGTCTGCGATTGGGGTGTCGGTCCTGACCGCCGCCGCGCGATGTCACGGCTCTGGGTCCTCCCTCTCCGTCCGGACGAGCGTTAGGCCTCGGTGGCTGTAGCGCCAGGAGGCGGTCCGGACTCCGGCCGTTTGGGGAGAGCCAGTGCCGCCTGAATCGTATGCAGCATGGCTCCGGTGTCGATGGGCTCAAGCAGGCAATAGTCGATATGGAGTTCGCGCACGACGCGCTGGAATTTCTCGCCTTCCAAGGCGGGGTCGTGAAGCGCGGCGGCGATGATCAGTCGGGCGGCGGGAAATGCTTTTCGAAGCTCGACGAGGTCTTCCGGCCCCTGGTCGTCATCAGCGACCAGCCGCGCAATGACCAGGTCGAGGGTGGAGGACGCGGGTTGCGTGAATGCGGTCTGCCAGTTGGCGCTGTACTGCACGAAGTGTTGCATCCCAGGCAGGGCCAGCTTGATCAGCCGTCGGAGATTCGGGTCGGCATTGATGATCAGGATATTGGCCATAGTCCCCCAACGCGAAGTGGTGATGAAGAGGGCGGTGCCGGCTTGCGAGGGCCGGTTCCGGCATCGCGGGAGCGGTCCCTGGTGTGTGAGCGTGTGAAGGGGGGCCTCCTTTCGAATTTCAGGTGGACTCAGACCAGTTGTTGGTCCAGGGCATAACGAATCAACTCAGCGGTCGTCCTCATCCCGAGCTTGATGAGGAGGCGCGAGCGGTACGTGCTCACGGTTTTGATGCTCAGGTTCAAGTGCTCGGCGATTTCTGTTAAGCGTCGACCTTGGGCGATCCACTGGAGGACTTCTATCTCTCGATCCGACAGCCCGGCCGGCAGCCTGTCCGTACAGGGAAGGGTTCGTGGTGAGAGTGCAATCTGCTGTTGCGAGTCGATCTGGGAAGAGGGGACGTAGCTGGTGCCCTGCAGAATGCGCGAAACCGCTGCGCGGAGTTCTTCCGGTCCTGTTTCCTTCGTCAAGTAGCCCAGAGCACCGGCTCGAACGGCACGCGTCGCGTAGTGTTCCTCGGAGTAAATGCTGACAACCAGCACCGGAAGGCCTGGTTGCACGGATTTGAGAATGCGCAAGACCTCGAGCCCCGGCATGTCCGGCAAATTCAAGTCCAGAATGACGAGGTCCCAGGCGGCTGCACGGATCTGCTCAATCGCATGTTGGGCGGATCCTGTTTCGGCGATGTACGGTGTGCGCCCGTCCTCTGCCAGAAAGTCTTGCAGGAACTCTTTGAGGCCACGCCGGAGGAGTGCGTGGTCGTCTGCGAGGAGAATCTTGAGAGTGCTTTTAACGGTCGGCGATTCGTCCAATACATTCACGGTAAGTATGTCCCTCACGGTGCGTTGCGGCGCCCGGTCGTGCGGCTGCACTGGGGCCTTTGTCGAGCGAGCCCGGCCAGGGAATCGGTCGTACGGTGAGGGACTGTCGCGTCGGATCGTCGGACGGATTGATCACGTCGTCATGCCCCGTCATGTCGTCTAGTCGTGGCAGCCTCTGATGGACATCGACGGTGAGGCCATGGATTCGTTGGAGACGTCCGGCGACTGCGGACGATCCAGGCCGTTCGTGCGATTCCTTCGCCCACGTGCTCAGCCGATTCACTCCCTGGAGCAGGGTCAGCACTTAGGATCTGGTGCGTTGATGTATCCCGTTGAGAAGTACCACGGTTCTCGAAGGTCTCCCTAGATCTGAAGTGTCCTGTTATGGCCCTAGGTATTTTGCGGGGCGCGGCTTGCGCGGTTGGGGAGGCTGGTTCAAGGCCAGGGTATGAACGCGGGGAATGGCCGTACGGGCCTAAAGTTGATACAGTTCGCCGTACTTTGTTTCCAGATAACGCAGGAATGGCTCGGGATTCACCCCGTTGCCGGTGACTCGCCGAGCGAGGTGGTCGGGCGTGAACATGCGGCCCCAACGGTGAATCTTTTGTTCCAGCCATCGCCGGAGCGGAATGAGCCGCCCGGCCGCGATGTCTTCTTCCAACTGGGGTAGTTCCAGGTCGGCCTGTTCGAAGAATTGGACCGAATAGAGGTTGCCCAACGTGTAGGTCGGAAAGTAGCCGAATGCCCCCATCGACCAATGCACATCCTGGAGCACGCCGTCGGCATCCCGTTGCGGAACAATACCGAGGTACGACTGCATGGTGTCGTTCCAGAGTTCCGGTAAGTCGTCCGGTTGGATGCGATTTTCAATCAGCGCCTGCTCAATGTCCACGCGCAGCATGATGTGGAGGTTGTAGGTCAACTCATCGGCCTCGACGCGAATACAGGAGGGCGCGACCCGGTTGATCGCGGCATAAAAGCGGTCGAGCGGGACGGTGGCCAGCTGTTCAGGAAAGGTATGTTGGAGGATCGGGTAAAAGCAGCGCCAAAAGGCCCGCGATCGGCCCACGCAGTTCTCCCACAGACGAGACTGACTCTCGTGGAACCCAAGCGACAGGGACTCGCCCAGAGGCGAGCCGTAATATCGAGGGTCGAGCCCTTGATCGTACAGGCCGTGACCGCCTTCGTGGATGCAACTGAACAGGCATGAGGGCAAATCCGTTTCGAACACACGGGTCGTGACGCGGACATCGGTTGGGTGAAAAGAGGTCGTGAAGGGGTGTGCCGACAGGTCGAGGCGACCGCGCTCGAAATCATATCCCATGGCCACGAGGACGAGGCGACCGAATTCCATTTGCTTGGCTTGATCGAAGCGTTGGTGTACACAGCTGTCGTCGATGGTCACCCCGCTGCCTTGCACCTTTTTGAGAAGCGGGACGAGTCGTTCGCGTAGTTCGCGAAACATCGGCGCGAGGTGCGCGATGGTGGCGCCCGGCTCATAGGTGTCTAGGAGTGCGTCATACGGGGAGTCCCGATAGCCGAGGTACTGGGCCTCCTCGCGTTTGAGGCCGATGATGGTCTTGAGCGAGGGGAGGAATTTGGAGAAACGACTCTCCTCCCGTGCCGTCACCCAGGCCTGCTGCGCCAGGGAGCATTCGCGGCTCAGTCGGACCACAAAGGCAGAGGGAAGCTTCTTCGCTCGACTGAAATCCCGCCAGGTTTCACGGAGCAGCGAACGTGATGGCTCATCCCATCCTTCGGGAGCCTGGCCCGTCGCGGGGTCGACCCAACCGGTCAGGAGCGTCTCGACTTCGCGGGATACGAGTTTCTCATGCGCGAGTCCTTCCAATGTGGCGATCTGTTCGGCTCGTGCCGCGCCGCCTCCGGCCGGCATATAGGTTTCCTGGTCCCAGGAGAGGACCGACGCGGCGCTCTGAATACGCCGTATTTCGAGGAGACGGTTCATCAATGGTTCCAACGTTGCCAATGTCTTCACTTGTGGGCCTCTTGTGCCGGGATGTCCATGGTATGATTCGCGACCGTTGCGAATTGTCGCACAAGTTCCTGTTGGAGTGAAACTCATGACTGATCTGGTCTTGCCCGCTATCGAAGTTTACGCCGCAGCCTGTTCCTTGCCGGAAACTCCGGTCCGCCGGAATTTGCGCGAGGAAACCGAGCGGACCATGGAGTATGCGCGGATGCTGGTGGGGCCGCTGGAAGGCGCATTTCTGTCGATGATGACTCGCCTCGTTCAGGCCGAGCGGGTACTGGAAATTGGACTGTTTACGGGGTACAGCGCCCTGTGCTTTGCGGAAGCCCTGCCCGACCGGGGCCGGGTGGTGACGTGCGAGGTGGATGAAGAATCCGCCGCTGTGGCTCGCCGATTCTTTGCCCAGTCGCCGCATGGAGGGAAAATTGACGTTCGGATGGGCCCGGCGCTGGAGACGATGGCGAACCTGACCGGCCCCTTCGAGGTGATCTTTATCGATGCAGACAAGATCAACTATGTGAATTACTACCGTCGGGCGATGGAGTTGGTGTCCCCGCGCGGCGTGATCCTGATCGACAATGTCTTGTGGGACGGCGATGTTCTGCTCAATCCGCCTCCGGACGACCGCACAGCGGCCATTCAGGAACTCAATCGAGTCGTAGCGGCCGATACGCGCGTGACGGCGGTGTTGGCCACCATTCGAGACGGAGTATGGGTCATTTCCCCGAACCCGTCACGCTAGCCGTCGTTACCATCCGGGGTGTCGTACACCGGAGTGAAGGGAGAACGTGAACGAATGGACAGACCGTCAGCCCCTGCCGCCTATGCCGCCTTGACCACGTCCGCCCTGGTGTGGGGCGGCTCGATCGTGGGGCAGAAACTCGCGCTCGGCGCGTTCTCGGCCGTGGAGACCTCCTTGCTGCGCGGCCTCGGCGCGTTGGCGATTCTGATTCCTCTGTGGTGGTGGACGGAAGGCGGGCGCACGACTCTGACGGCCCGCGATCTGAAGTGGCTGTCGCTCCTGGGTCTCGGCGTGCTCGGGAACCATCTGTTGACGCTGTTCGGCCTGCGGTATGTCGGCGCGGCCACCGCTGGCGTGATTATCGGGGCCAGTCCGGCCATCACCGCCCTCCTCTCCTCGCTGTTAGTCCGCGATGTGCCTTTTAAAACCGTGGCAGGAGGGTGTGCGGTGTCGTTCGCGGGGGTGGCGCTGGTGTCCGGAGTCGGAGGAGATGCCCCGAGTGGAGAGAATCCCTGGTTGGGCGGCATCTTGGTCCTGTTGGGGTTGGTGAGTTGGGCGCTCTACTCGATCGGAGGCCGGCAGGTGATGGAGCGTCTGACCCCGCTGACGGTCAATTGGACGACCTTATGCCTCTCCCTGACGCTGCAGGTTCCTCTCCTCTGGACCGATCAAAAGCTGCTTGTCACCGGCATGCGCGTCGTTCCGCTTTCGGGGTGGTTGGCCTTGGGCTATTTGATTGTGTTTGCCACCGCTCTTGGCCAGCAGGCCTGGCTCTATGGCGTGCAGGGCGTGGGGCCTTCGAGAGCCGGGGTGTTTGTGAATCTCATTCCCGTGTCGGCCCTTCTCCTATCGGCCCTCATATTGGATGAGGCGATCGGGGTTCGGGAAGTCGTGGGGATTGTCCTTATCCTCGCCGGGGTCTGGCTGGTCGGAAGGCAGTCGGCTCGACTCAAGGAACGGGGCTAGCCCGTCGGCCGCAGGCTTGTCGGAACAGGGATCGGCGGGGGCAGCAGAAAGGTGCATGAATACTGCGGGCTCAGGACGTTGCCCGGTGGTGCCTCCGCGTCATGCACGCATAGCGATGGCTGCTCTGTTGATGATCGCCGTGTCGGTGCGGGCGGGAGCAGGGGGAACTCGTAAGGATCGCTCTGACGTGGGCCGATCATGATGCGGCTGCGGTTGCTTCCCGAAGTGAGGACGTCGCGTTGAACAGTGAGAGGGGAGAATTCGGCGACGATCGGTCGGAGAGGGTGGCGGTGATCACGACCGGGCCCGGCGGGATCATCACCGGTCTCAGCCACTCCGCCGAGCGTTTACTCGGTGTGAGTGCGGAAACCGTGGTTGGTCGCCTGTCTCCGGCCGCGTTTCATGACTCCCTCGAGGTGGATGCTCGGCGACGTGCGATTGTGGCTCACGTTGGCACGGTGATCGAAGAGCCGTTCGGAGTGATCGTCGGATTGGTCCGTGTGGGACAGATGGTCGAGGAGGAGTGGACGTATCTTGATACAAACGGATGCCGGATTCCGGTACGACTCGTTGTGAGTGCCTTGCCTGGCGAGCGTGGACAGATTGTGGGTTATTGTTTTGTCATCAAGGACCGTCGAGACCAACCGCAGGCGGAGGCATTACTTCAACGTCAGGCCAAATTGCTGGATCTGGCCAACGAGGCGATCCTCGCGCGAGACCTGGTGAACGATACGATTACGTATTGGAACGAGGGCGCGGCTCGGCTCTACGGATGGACGTCCGGGGAAGCGTTGGGGGCGTATATTCACGGATTTTTACACACGACCTTTCCGTGCCCGTTGGAGGAGATTAAACGGGAATTCTTGCAGGCAGGATTCTGGCGGGGCGAATTGGTGCATAGGACGCGTGCGGGACGGACCATCACCGTATCGAGCCGGTGGACTTTGCTCCGCGATTCATCAGGAGTCCCGAGCGGCAGTCTCGAATTGAACACCGATATCACCGAACAGAAGCGGACGCAGGCCGCGTTGACGCATGCGCATGAGGAGTTGGAGGCGCGGGTGCTGGAACGTACGGCCGCGTTGCGCGAAGCCAACGAGCGGTTGCGCGTATTGTCCCGTCGTCTGATGGAAATTCAAGAGTCGGAGCGCCGGGCGATAGCCCGTGATTTGCATGATGAAATCGGGCAAGCGCTCACGGCGATCAAGCTCAACCTGCGAGAAATCCGCACGCTGCCCGGTCGTGAGGCGGGGGAGCCTCAGATCGTCGACAGTCTGGAGATTCTCGGGCAGGTGCTGCAGCGTGTCCGTAGTTTGGCCCTGAATCTACGGCCATCGCTCTTGGACGAACTGGGGCTGGGCCCGGCTCTCCGATGGTATGTCGGCCGTCAGGCAGAGCGCGCGGGGTGGAACGCCCGGATTTCTGTTGAGGCGCTCACGAACCGCCCTTCGCCTGAGGTTGAGATCGCCTGTTTCCGGCTGACCCAGGAGGCGCTGACCAATGTCGCGCGCCACTCCCAGGCGAACAAGGTCGAGGTGCGCTTGGAGTGCGCGGCGCAGGAACTGACGTTGGTGATTCGTGACAATGGCGTCGGGTTCGACCCGGAGACGGTTCGCGTGCATGCCAGAGCCGGCACCAGTGTCGGGTTGTCCGGGATGGAGGAACGCGTTCAACTAGCCGGTGGAACGTTCACCATTACGTCCGCTCCTGCTACCGGGACGGAAATTCGCGCGTCGTTTCCGCTCGGCGCGGCATCCGAATGCAGTCGAGAGGATGGGCGATGAACAGGATTCGGGTGTTGTTGGCCGAGGATCACACATTGGTGCGCGCAGGATTTCGGGCTTTGCTGGAGAAGCTGGATACGGTTCAGGTCGTTGGAGAGGCAAGCGATGGCCGGGAAGCCGTGCGCGTCGCCAGGGAGCTGAACCCCGAAGTGGTCCTGATGGATATCGCGATGGCGGGGATGAACGGGCTGGAGGCCACGAGTCGCATGCGGCACGAGTGCCCGAACGCCAAAGTCATCATGCTCACGATGTACACGAACGAAGAATATCTCAAGGAAGCGCTGCGGGCCGGCGCTTCCGGCTATCTCCTGAAGGACGCCGACCGGGCAGAATTGGAACTTGCCCTCAACACGGTGCGTCGAGGAAAAACCTATGTAACCTCGGCCATGGCCAAATTCACCCTGGATGCCTCCGGTCGTGAAGGTGCCGTCGCCGCAGGTCCACTCGGCAAACTCACGGCACGTCAACGGGAAATTTTGCAGTTGATCGCCGAGGGCAGCTCCACCAAAGAGATTGCTCATCGGCTCGACCTGAGCGCCAAGACCGTCGAGACGCATCGTGCTCAATTGATGGAACGGCTGGAAATTCATGACGTGCCTGGATTGGTGCGACTGGCTATCCGGACCGGACTGATCGGGGCCGATCGGTAGCGGAATGCATCGAGCCACCGGCGTCCGCCGACTCGTCCCTTTGCCGGCATGCTCGGTGCACTCGGCCGGAGCTCGTAGCCGTGCGGGGCGGGAATGTCTTGCGGCCCCGGACATGGTTGCCGCTCCTGCTGTGCAGGCATGTTCCCCTTAATCGAAGACCACGCCACCCACATGTCGGAGAGTTGTGCGGGGACAATCGTCGATCGCACGGCTCCTCGGTGGATGAGTCGCCACCGCACCCCAGTCCCCCTCCCGGCGGTAGGGCCGCAGTAGGGCCGATTGCCCGGGTTTACGTCCCCGTCACAGACGCGTATCTTACCGGTGTTTGTCCGACAGACGACTTGCGTATCGGTCATCCGCCTGAAGGGGCGAGGAGACGCTCGATCATGCTGGCCGTGATTAGTCTGATGACTGCCGGAGTGTTCGCGCTGGATGTGACGATTCCGCTCGGCCATGTCGTCTGGTTGCTGTACCTCCTCCCACTCTGGCTCAGCGCGCGACTCGAGTCGCCGACTGCACCGCGACGGTATGCCTTGCTCTGCACGCTCTTGTTTGGAATCGGGTTTTCCCTGGCACCGCCGGGCGTCGACGTGCGTACGGCGCTGTTCAACCGGGCGCTGGGGATGGGAATGGTGTGGGGGGCAGCCTTTCTTTTGAGTCAACGTCGCGCCGCAGACACTGCGCTGCGCGCTGCGAACAGCCGACTGGAATTGCAGGTCGCGGAGCAGACGCAGAGTGTGACTGCCGCCAATCGTCGACTGACCCAGCGATTGGTCGAGCAGCAGCAGGCCGAGGAGGCTCGGCGAGCGAGCGAAGAACGATATCGCGAATTGGTCGAGCGGGCGGGCGATATCATCTATCGGACCGATGCGGCCGGTCGGTTTACCTACTGCAATCCCACCTCGCTGCGCATCCTCGGGTACCTTCCCGAAGAGTTGCTCGGACGCCACTATCTGGAAATCGTCCTCCCGTCCTGTCGCGCGCAAGCTGAGCGATTTTATGGGCGGCAGTTTGTCCGACAAGTGCCCCGAACCGTGTATGAGGTGCCGGTTGCCACGAAGGACGGGCGCGAGGTCTGGCTGGGGCAGCATGCGCAATTGTTGATGGAGGCGCAGACTGTCAGCGGCTTTCAAGTAGTGGCGCGCGACATTACGGAGCGGAAACGGGTTGAGCAGGCCTTGCGCGAAAGCGAGGAGCGCTTCTCCAAAGCGTTTCAAAGCAGCCCGGCGGGAATGGCCATCAGTCGGCTGGAGGACGGGCGGGTGCTCGACGTCAACGAGGCCTTTGTGCGGGTGTCGGGATTCAGCCGCGGAGAACTCATCGGCATGTCCTCGCTAGACGTCGGCATCTGGGTCAATCCCGAAGACCGTCGACAGTTGGCGGACACCCTTCGTCGGGATGGATTCCTCCGTCACCTGGAGAAAGCGTTTCGCACAAAATCCGGGGAGGTGCGGCATGGGTTGTTCAATGTGGAACCGGTCCGTATCGGCAGGGAGGATTGCCTGCTGACGCTCGTGCTGGACATTACCAGGCGGACAGAGGCCGAGGCGGCCTTGCGTCACAGTCAGTCCGTGTTGCAGGTGCAGCAACACGCGCTGATGCGTCTGACCAAGAGTCAACATATCGGGTCGGGGAACTGGCAGCCGGCCCTCGAAGAATTGATGCGGACATCCGCGCAGGCCTTGGCGGTCGATCGCGCCAGCGTCTGGTTACTGGACCGAAACGGGGCCATGCTGGATTGTGCGGAGTTGTACGAGCAGCGTGCGGCACAGCACTCACGGGGGCAGCGCCTGAATGTCGCGCAGTACCCTCGCTACTGTGCCGAACTGCTTCGAGAGCAAGTGGTCGACGCTCACGATGTGGAACGAGATCCTCGCACCTCCGAATTGCTGTCCGCGTATCTCCGGCCTTTGGGTATCGTCTCCCTCTTGGATGTACCGATTTTTTTCGGGGGGCGGCTGGCGGGTGTGGTGTGCCATGAGCGGATCGGCGTGCCGCGTGCCTGGACCAGCGAAGAGACGCAGTTTGCGACGTCCATCGGGAATCTCGTGACGTTGGCCTACGAGGCCAAGCAGCGCCAGGAGGCGGAGAGCGCCCTGGTGATGGCGAAGGAGGCGGCGGAATTCGCCAATCGGGCCAAGAGCGATTTCCTCGCCACGATGAGCCATGAGATCAGAACGCCCATGAACGCCATCGTGGGCATGGCCGATTTGCTGTCGGAAACGCCGTTGAACGACGATCAGCGGGAATATGTGCAGATTTTTCGTGATGCCGGAAGCAACCTGCTGAGTCTGATCAACGATGTCCTCGACCTGTCGAAAATCGAAGCCGGACATCTGGACCTGGATATCGTCGACTTCGATCTCAACGACTTGGTGCAGCGGGCGGCCGAGTTGGTCGCCGTGCGCGCCGCCGAGAAAAATTTGGAGTTGGCGTATCAGATTCAGCCGGACGTGCCGACGTCGCTGGTCGGGGATCCGAATCGGCTGCGGCAGGTGCTCCTGAATCTGTTGGGGAATGCCATCAAGTTCACGGATCAAGGAGAGGTCGTGTTGCGAGTGGAACGCGATCCGCAGGCAGAAGGACCGGGGACTCTCCTGTTCACCGTGCGCGATACCGGGATCGGGATTCCGACGGATAAACTGACGGCCATTTTCGAACGATTTACTCAGGTCGATTCGTCGATGACCCGAGCGTACAGCGGGACCGGTCTCGGCCTGACGATCTCTCGGCGCTTGGTGGAGCGAATGGGCGGGAAGCTATGGGTGGAGAGCGAGGTGGGCAAGGGTAGTCTTTTCAGCTTCAGCGCCAAGTTCGCCGTACATCTTCAACCGGCCCAGGACGTTCCGCCGGCACAGTGGGAACAACTGGCCGGCCTACGGACCTTGATCGTGGACGACAACGCCACCAATCGCCTGATTGTGCGGGAAACGCTGACCGGCTGGGGAATCCCGGCAGCCGAGGCCTCCGGCGGCGACGAAGCCTTGGAGGAATTGCGTCGCGCAGCGAAGACCGGGCTCCCGTATCGCTTGGTGATTCTCGATGTGCGGATGCCGAAACGCAGCGGGTGGGAGGTCGCGGAGACCATCGCCCGTTCGCCGTGGCTGGCAGGATTGTCGCTGATTATGCTGACGTCCGAACGGAGAGCCGGCGATCATGCGCGCGCGAGAGAATGTGGCGTGGTGCGGTATCTCACCAAACCGTTCCGGCGATCGGATTTGTTCAACGGCATGATGGCCGTCATCAGGAACGCGGCGTCGGCCGACCGGCAAGGAGGTATCCTCGGCGCTGCACCTGACAGCACTGAACCGGTTGAAGAGATGGCCGGGCTGTCGATTTTGCTGGCTGAAGACTATGTGGACAATCGCCGTATGATGGAATTCTATTTCAAAGCGACGCCGCATCGAGTCGAAACGGCGGCCAACGGCCAGGTGGCGGTCGACATGTTCATGCGCGGATCGTACGACTTAGTCTTGATGGATATTCAGATGCCCGTCATGGACGGCTACGCGGCAACGAAGGCCATTCGTGCATGGGAGCAGGCGCAGGGCCGCAGGCCGGTTCCCATTCTGGCCCTGACGGCCAATGCGCTGCAGGGTGAGGTGCAGCGCAGTGTTGAGGCGGGATGTACGGCTCACCTGACCAAGCCGATTCGGAAGGCACGGTTGATGGAAGCGATTCAGCTGTATTACCAAACGGCGTCGCTCGCGCCGTCGGGGGCCGACGCATCCTCGGCTCCCGTGGTGCTGCAAATCAGCGGAGAGTTCGAGGCGCTCATGCCGGGGTTTCTGGAACGTCGGCGCCAGGATCTGCTCCAGATCGCGGAAGCGGTCGCACGCGAAGACTATGTCCTGGTCCGTGACATCGGCCATGGCCTCAAGGGCGCCGGAGGGACCTACGGACTCGACGCGATCAGCGCGTATGGTCGGGCTTTCGAGGCGGCGGCCGACCACAAGGACGGAGCGGCGGTGCGGGAGACGTTGGGCGCGTGCACCAGCTATCTGGATCGCCTGCAATTGGTCTACGTGTAAGTCACGGGTAGGGAATCATGCGCGTCTTGCTGGTGGAAGATCACATCGACATTCGGCGTCTGTTCCAACAGGTCATCGACGCGCGCGGACATGAGGTGACGGCCTGCGGGGATGGTGAATCGGCCTGGGAAGCCTACGGTCGGCGAGCCTTTGAACTGGTGCTGCTCGACTGGGAGTTGCGCGGGGGCGGCATGGATGGACTGCAACTGTGCCGCGCTATCCGATCGAGCCCGGGCGGTGATCGTTGTGTGATTGTGATGATCACGGCGCATGATTCGCCGGATGCCTTGCGAACGGCGCTGCAGGCGGGCGTCAACGACTATCTCGTGAAGCCCCTCGGCGTCGAGTTTCTGAAATTACGCCTGGCGATTGCGGAACAATGGGTGGAAAGCGTCCGTCGGCGGTTTGCTGCGGAGGATCAGGCGCAAGCGCTTCAATCGCAGATGGCGGATCACGGAAAGTTTCATGACTTGATCGGCCGAAGCCCGTCGATGGTGGTGCTGTACGAGGACATTCAAAAGATCGCGGCGGTGGATGCGACCGTCCTCATCGAGGGGGAAACCGGCACGGGAAAGGAATTGGTGGCCCGTGCGATCCATCTCGCCAGCCGGCGTGCGCCTCAGACCTTCCTCCCGGTCAATTGTGCGGGCTTCACGGACTCGATTCTCGGCAGCCAGTTGTTCGGCCACAAAAAGGGGGCGTTCACCGGCGCCATCGACAACCAGGAAGGGGTGTTTGAGGCGGCGCAGGGAGGCACGCTGTTCCTGGACGAGATCGGCGATATTTCGCCCGCGGTTCAAACGAGTCTCCTGCGTGTCTTGCAGGAGCGGGAAGTGACGCGCTTGGGCGAATCGAAACCGCGGAAGGTCGATGTGCGCCTGGTGGTGGCCACGCACCATAACCTGGCGGAGGATGTGGAAAAAGGCACATTCCGGAGAGATTTGTTGTATCGCATTAAGGTCGCACGGCTCCATCTGACGCCGTTGCGTGACCGGCCGTCGGATATTCCTCTGCTGGTCCATGCCTTTCTGGGGCAGTTTCGCTCCGTCATGGAAAAGTCGGTGCTTCAAATCAGTCCGGAGGCGCTGCAAGTCCTGACCGCCTATCCCTGGCCCGGGAATGTGCGGGAACTGAAAAGCGCGGTAGAATCGGCGCTCATTCATTGCAAAGGGACGGTCGTGCAGCTGGGGGATCTCCCGCCGGAGATCAGGCATCCCGAGCCGAAGTCGACCTATGTCCCTCTTCAGCGTGAAGACGAGCGGACCCGCATGGTAGGGGCCCTGCAACAGACGGGCGGGAATCGTTCCGAGGCGGCTCGATTGTTGGGCATGAGTCGTCGAACGTTCTATCGGCGTCTGGCCGAATATGATGTGGCGGTTTCCGAAGACACCGCTCAAGATTTTCGCCCGTGACCTCGCTCGATGCCGGCTCGAACATCTTTTCCCCCTATGACACACCAGAATATCCGTCCGATGCCAGGCCCCGTTTCTCGCAGAGTGTTGCCCTGTGGGCCGAACGCTCCCAGGCTCACATTCAGTTCCGCGTCCGACGAATCTGTCGCGGACAGGTGTGCGCTGCGCCACGTGAGACACGTGCGGCACAGCACCTTGTGCCATCTCCTTGACGCCTGGCGCCGCCGGTTGATCGTGCCCTTGGCGTAAACCCCTAGTTTTTCCTCAACCTTCTCGATTCGGCAGTTATGGCACGATCCTTGATAGATAGATCAGCGATTGCTGCGGGCTGATGGACGGGCCAAGAAATCGGTGGCGGTTGCAGCACGAAGCGGGGCAGATGGACGGGATCGATGTGTCGCCTGCCTCATCGGACTTCGTCGGATCGGATCGGGTGAGTCAGAGCCGTGTCGATCGACGTGCAACGGTTTGCGCCGATGGTGTCAGGTGTTCTCGGTCAGCTTCGTTCATAGTTGAATGTGTAGGTTCGGGAATAAAGGAGCGTCACCGATGTGGAATGACAATGAAAATGTTTTGCGGTTCAGTCGGGAGGGGAATGTGCGGGAGGTTCCGCCGGGAACGAATGTCGTGGCGAGCAGCAGCACGATGACCAGGCGCCGTCCGGAAGATCTGACGCCGCGAGAACAGGAAATTCTGCAGCTGGTCTGGGCGGGGCTGACGAATCGAACGATTGCTGAACAGTTGCATATCAGCATCAAGACTGCGGAGGCCCACCGCGCCAACATGATGAAGAAGCTTCGGGTCTCCAATATCGCGCAACTCTTGAAGACGGCGCTGGAAGAGGGGCTGCTCGCCACCCATGCGGGCTGATGGGACTCTCGGCGGCCTGCACTCTCGAGAGAAGTCCCACTCTCGGCGGTGTAACGGCTCCCCGTGGGTCCGCCCCCTCACCGCGTAATTGAGGCTCGCACCGGCCACGGTGTTTGCAGTACAATGCCGCACCGTCGCCGGAGCCAGCCGTGGTCGAACAACGCATCGAAGAAATCACGCGCGCCAATCTCGCCTTCTATGCCGCCTTTGAAAGTCTGGATATGCTCCAGATGGACAAGGTCTGGGCACACCTCGAATATGTGACCTGCATCCATCCCGGCTGGAGCCTTCGCAGTGATTGGCCGGCCGTGCGGGATTCCTGGGTCCTCATCTTCAACAACACCTTTTCCATGAAGTTCGAATTGACCGACGTGCAAGTGCAGGTGGCCGGGGATCTCGGTTGGGTCATCTGCACCGAACACCTGACGAGCCGTCAGGACGATCAGCCGGTTGAAACGCGGGTCCTTGCCACCAATTTGTTCGAGCGGATCGGCGATGAGTGGTTGATGATCCACCATCATGGCAGCCCGGTGATGGGGTAACCGCCGCCGTGCGGGTCGCGCCCCTTCAGATGAGACGAGGCACTTACTCTTCGCGCTGGATGGCCTGGGGGTGCCTGGCTCTCTCCGGCTGCACGACGGTCGCGCAGATCACGAGCTTGTCGGATGAATCGTGCCATCGGACCGTGCAAAGCCGGCTTGAATCCATCCTCCTGGAAGAAGGTGAACAGCCGGAAGTGGCCAATCGCCTGGCTGTGAACACGACGGTGGTCTTGGCGACCGGCTCCCTTGGTCCTCGTCCATTCGGCGTGTCCTCGCCGTCCGGTGCCGACTACAGCTTCTTCATCCAACTCAAAGGCGACCAATGTCTTTTGCGGCTGTACGGTCGGAGCAAAGGGTTTACTCGCTACACCAACAACCTCACCTATATCGCCACTCGTTCGTTAGACGGGTGTGCCTGCTCGGAGTAGGCGTCTCCTGGTCCCCTGCCTCGTTCGCGTCATTCGGCATGCTCACCGCGCCGTTCCCTCTCCGGTTGTGCTGTTCCCTGTATCACTAAACCATTGGCTGGCCTTATCCGTCCAGGTTTCCATGCGGTGTCTCGGACCGTCTCATGACGCGTTGCTGGCACAGTCGTCGTGTCTGTGGCACATCTGAATCGGCACGTGCGCGTGACGGACGTTATGCGCAATGCCTCGTTATTGTTAAGTATTGTTGGAGGTTTTTCGTCCGGCACGAGCTTTGATATGCACAGGGTTGTCTTGGTAGGGAGAAGTCCCTGGGGAATTGCCGGGAGCGGCTGAGTCGGCAGGAACGCGAACGAAAGACCCCAATGCCACAGCGGGTGTCGGGAGACAATCAGGAGGGGTAATCATGATGGTGAAGGGATTCTTGCTGAAAGACAAAGAAGAGCAGGAGTATTTGTTGGCGATTCAGCCGGCCACGCACGGCATGTTCGAACGCTTGATCGTGCGTCAGAAGGTCGATGGAGGATGGGTCGAATTGAACGGCAACGCACAGGGGGCCTGGCAGCCGCGTACGCAAGCGATTACCGCCGTGTTGGGGTATCTGCAACGCTTGTGGGACACCTCAAAACCCGTCGCAGTTCGAGAAAACTGAGGGGTCGTGTTGAGGGAACGTCATGGAGGAGGACGAAGAAGTATGTTGGCCGAAACGGACGAGAATGGGGTGAGCGACAGGGACCGGAGCCGGACGAGACTGTCAAAAGCCGGTCGTCCGGTGTCGACGGAGCCGATACCAACCGACGGGAAACGCAGGCCGGAGGATCTCACCCCGCGCGAGGTGGAAATTCTCCGGTTGATCTGGGAAGGGCACACGAACCGCAGCATCGCCGCGTGCTTGAAGATCAGCATGAAGACTGCCGATACTCATCGCGCCAATATGATGAAGAAGTTGCGGGCGTCCAATACGGCGCAGTTGCTGAAGGCCGCCTTGGAGCACAAATTACTTCAGACGACGGATGTCGACGCACAGGTCAGCGGGGTACAGTGACGGGTGAGCCGGAGTGCTCGGCGTCCCACCGTGAGAGACCATCACGAACAGGGCCGCGGGAGCCGGAACCTTGGGTTAGAGACCGGGAATCGGGTGAGGGAGGTCTTTCGTCGCCAAAGTCTGCAGCCATTCTGCCGTGATGCTATCGCGCTCTTCCATCGTCAGCCCTGCATACTTGCGGAACATCTGCGGCCCTCGCCGCCTTCGCCAGGTCAGAAATCCGAGAAAGTGATTTTTGCAGATAGAACGGGTGCCTGCCGGCGCGTAGACTCTCGCCTGACAACCATCGATTAAGCAACGCTGTCCGCTCATCTGTGCCTCCCCTTGCTTGAGGCGAAGTATGCCGGAGATCGATCCGCAAATGCAACGTGGCGGCTCGGCTTTGTCCGCCATTTTCATGGTGATGGCGGCGGGGCGGCTGCTGACTCCGTCCGGGGAATTTTCACTTGCAATCCTGTCAAACAGCCAGGTACCGTACCCCGTTCTCCAGTCCGCTTCGGGCCGAAGGTGCGAGCCTATCCATGGTCATGCAGGTCATATCGGTGGCCGGGGCGTTGATGGTGCTTCTGGCCTACGGGTTGAATCAGGCCGGTACCTGGCGTGAATTGGATGCCGGTTACCTGGCGCTGAATATCGTGGGGTCGCTGCTCCTGGGGATCGTGGCGATAGAAGATCGACGCGTGGGGTTCGTGTTGTTGGAATTTGCGTGGGCCGGAATTGCTCTGGTCGGAGTGGCTCGGGCCATCCGAGCCCGCCGCGCCGCGCACAGCCTCGAATCATAGACGACAGCATACGAAGCAGGCAGTCTTGTAACGAAGGAGTAAGGCGTTATGGCAGGGTTGATGTCGGCAGACGAGATTTTTGAAAAAGCGAAGGATGCGGCGGTCGGAGCGACCAATGCGGATGAGAAGGCGCTTCAGATCGACTATGAAGCCTTGCAACTGAAGTTTCGTGCGGCGCTGGGCGATCGCAAGGTGGCGCGTTGCCACATCAATAAATTCCTCCCGGAAGGCTATGAGGATCAGGGACGGTTCAACCTGGTGCTCCTGACGGCCGGCAATGTCATTTTCGACATCGTCATCGGTGATTCCTACTTCCGTTACGACGTGGTGTCGGTCGGGCAGTTGGATAAGGTGCAGATTATCGATGCGATGTGGGACAATCGCGAAAAGCGCCGTGAAGAGCCCTTCCTGAGCCTCCGGCTGATGCACGCCGAAGAGACGCACCTCTTGCTGGCGCTGGACGACGAGGAGCGAAAGAGCGTGCTCGGGTTTGCGTCTGCCGTGACGGCTGTGCGGAATCCTGAAAAATAGCCAACCGGCGCTATACCGGCGCGCGAGTTCACCATCCTGCTCAAGGATGAGCGTAGAACGGAAGGGCATGGACGGTAGCCGATCGGCGCGTCCCTGCCACGTCTACGCTCAGTTCGGTGCCGGACGCCGAAAAGTCGCGCAGCGGGAAACCGAACGCCACCACCGCATTGCGTCCCGGTGCAAACGCCGCGCTGCTGATCCAGCCGACCTCACGATCCCCGCTGAACAGTTTTGAGCCCCGTGGCGGGACCGCGTGATCCTGAATCAGTAAGCCGACCAGGTGTCGACGCACGTTTCCATAGGTATCCATTCTGGCCACGACCTCTTGCCCCGGATAACAGCCCTTCGAGAGACTGAAGGCTTTCCCTTCCAAGTTCGCTTCCGGCGGGACGATCTCTTCATTGAGATCGGGCCCGGCTTTGGGCAGGCCCGCTTCAATCCTCAACAGCTCGCGTGCCTGTGCGCCGACTGGTGTGATGCCAAACGGGGCACCTGCGGCCATCAGTTGTTCCCAGGCCGGTACAACCGCCTCTGCGGGCAGCAACAGCTCCAGATCGCATTCACCCGTTTCTTCGGTGCGCAGGATCAGCCCCTGCCGGCCGTTGATGGTGAGGGCCATCGTGTGCAGCAGGGGCAGCGTGCTCACGTCTGTGCCGAACGCGGCCTTGACGGTCTCTGCCGATTGTGGTCCGCTCACCAGCAGCAAGCCCCAGCTTTCCGCGCAATTCTCCATCTTGGCGTTGGTGCCATAGAGCAGAAATTTTCGCAGGGCTTGAAACGTGGCCTCGCCGACCTCGCCCACGTCTTCGATCCACACCGCGTCGCTCTGGATGTAGACCCGAAAATAGCCGAGCATTTTCCCTTTGTGCGTCAGGAAGCTGGAATAGCGGCCCTGCCCAGGTTGGAGGGGAAGAATGTCGTTGCTGAGGATGCTCTGGAGCCACTTGATGCGGTCGTCGCCGGTCACTCGCAGCTTGCCGCGGTGAGACAGGTCGGACAACCCAACGGCCGTTCGCACCGCGGTATATTCTGCCGACGCATTGCCATAGTGGGCCGGCATCGACCATCCCGTCGTGTCTTCGAAGGTCGCCCCGAGGTGCTGGTGATGGGTCTGAAGTCGTGATTGTTTCATGGGAATCTACAGTCCTCTATCTTGGCCCAGCTCTCACGGTTATGCGGAGGGTTGGGGATGGATCAGTTCTTCGACGAGGTCCTTGGTCCGGGCTGAAAATTCGTTTCGGGATACCACCTTGGTCACGCCGAGCTCTTTGGCGCGTCGCCACGTGTCCACCTCTTCGTGGTTGGCGAACGCCAGGATCGGCAAAGAACGCCATGCCGGATTGGTCTGGAGGGTTTCCAGGGCTTTGAAGGCATCAACCGCTAAGTCGTTCATGTTCAAAATCAGCGCGGCCGGGCTTGTTGAAGCCGCCTTGTCCGCCACCTCCGCCTGATTGCGTATTCGCTCCAGGGTGTAGCCGTGCGGGCGCAAGGCATCGCGTACCTTCGTGTAGAAAAAAATGTCGGTGACCGCTACCAAAATCGTCGGGTTTGTCATCGCGTGTCGTATTAGTTGAGTGAACTGATCAGACGCCCCAATGATTTCTTGGCCAAGGCATAGTCCGGATTGAGGACAAGGGCTTGCTTGTAGCAGTCGATGGCGTCGCTCCACTTGCCCTGACGTTCATAGACGCGCCCCAAATTAAGGTGCGGGAAAGCCGGGCTTTCATAGCGTGTGGCCTGCATCGCCTTCTGAAACCAGGGGATCGCTTCGTCCAAGTCGCCCTTTTCAATCAAATAGGCGCCGATATCGTTATAGGGGTTGCCGAAGTGGGGATCGCAGGCAATGGCCTTCCGGCATTCCTCAATCGCTTCGTCCAGCTTGCCCATAAAGCTGTAAGTCCAGCCGAGAAAGGTATAGGCCTCCGCGGTCTGATGCGTCGCGAGCGACAGCTTGTACAGGCTGACGGCCTCCTCCAGCTGCCCTTTCATCTGCTGCTCATAGGCTTGCTGGAACAGCTGCCAGGCTTCGCGTTTGTCTTCCTCGCTGCCGTCGCCCTGTATGAGAAAATCTTGTACATCCATGGTGGTCAGGCTGATGAAAAAGGTCCCCAGCTTCGTTCTCAATCGTGCGAACTCCTCAACGTACTGAGACGTACGCCTGCGGGTTCGCACTTTCTGCGGCCTCGCTGGATGACCCTTTTGATCAGCCTGCAGGCCGGAGGGCCTTGTTCGCTCCGCGTTACTTATGTCTCAGCTTTTTCTGAATTAACTCTGCGCCATAGCGGCCTGACAGCAACATTGAGCCGAAGGCCGGGCCCATGCGTGGCGTGCCGAACACGGCGGCGACGGCCAGCCCGATCACAAAACAATTCGGAGAGACTTCTCCGGTCCGGTCCATCACTTCTTCTTCCGACCGCGACACCCACATGGCGCCGTTGCCGGGCACCTGCTGGTAGAGCCCGCGCTTGTGCAGCAGATTGACGACCACTGCATCATGTCCGGTGGCGTCGACGACGATCTTACTCTCTAAGGCGATCGGATCGACATGGATAATATCGTGGCCGGCCATTTCGGCGGTGGTGCTGTTGACGACCACGCCTTCGAGCACACCTTCGCGGCGCAGAATGAGATCGACCACCCGCGTCAGGTTCATGATCTTCGCGCCCGCATCGTATGCCGCGGCGATCAATGCGCCGGTGGCATGCGGAGGATCGACCATGTACATGCCGGGGCATTCCTTGATTTGCTTACACGGCACGCCCACTTCCTTCAGAATCTTGTCGGCCGGGGCACAGATGGTCGCTTTGTTCATCAGGTAGCCGCCGGACCAAAAGCCCCCGCCCAGCGCAAGGCTCTGTTCGACGATCAGTGTTTTGACGCCCATTCTGCCCAGATCGTGGGCGCAAATGAGGCCGGCCGGCCCGGCGCCGACGATGATCACGTCGCTCTCGATCAGTTGATCGAACTCTTTATAATATTCCCGCGCGATCTGGCGGGTGATGTCGCGTTCGCGTAACGGAGCAGGTTTCGGCTTCCCCATGCGGTATTCCCCTTCAGCGGCTGTTGAACATGGTGTCCAGCTTCGTGCTCGGCTCGCCCAACTCCCCAATGTACCCCGGAGGCGACGCCTCCGGGTTGGACTCGCCTGCGGCCTCGCCTCGCAGCCATTGTGTCAGCCTTATAGATAAATCTCAGATCCGGCCTTTTTAAATTCTTCTGACTTTTCCTTCATGCCGATCTGAATGGCCTGTTGTTCCTCCAGCTCTTTCTTGGCCGCATAGTCGCGAACATCCTGCGTGATTTTCATCGAGCAGAAATGCGGCCCGCACATGCTGCAGAAATGAGCCACCTTCGCCGCATTGTCCGGCAGCGTCGCATCGTGATACGAGCGGGCCGTTTCGGGATCGAGCGCAAGGTTGAACTGGTCTTCCCAGCGGAACTCGAACCGGGCTTTGGACATGGCATTGTCGCGAGCTTGCGCGCCTGGGTGTCCCTTGGCCAGATCCGCCGCATGTGCGGCGATTTTGTAGGTCACGACGCCGACCTTCACATCCTCCTTCGTCGGCAAGCCCAGATGTTCCTTGGGCGTCACGTAGCAGAGCATGGCACAGCCGTACCAACCGATCATCGCGGCGCCGATGCCGGAGGTGATGTGGTCGTAGCCCGGTGCGATATCGGTGGTCAGCGGCCCCAATGTGTAGAAGGGGGCTTCCTGACATTCCTTGAGCTGCTTTTCCATGTTCTCTTGAATCATATGCATCGGCACATGGCCGGGCCCTTCGATCATGACCTGCACATCGTGGTTCCAGGCGACCTTGGTCAGTTCGCCGAGGGTTTCCAATTCGGCGAATTGCGCCTCGTCGTTGGCGTCGGCGATCGAGCCGGGGCGTAGACCGTCGCCCAAGCTGAAGGCCACGTCATAGGCTTTCATGATCTCGCAGATCTCTTCAAAGTGTGTGTAGGCAAAGTTTTCCTGATGGTGGGCGAGGCACCATTTCGCGTGAATGGAGCCGCCTCGCGAGACAATGCCGGTCATGCGTTTCGCCGTCATCGGCACGTATCGCAACAAGACTCCGGCGTGAATGGTGAAGTAATCCACACCTTGCTCGGCCTGTTCGATCAGGGTATCGCGGAAAATCTCCCAGGTCAGGTCTTCGGCCTTACCGTTGACCTTTTCGAGGGCCTGATAGATCGGTACCGTTCCGATCGGCACGGGCGAGTTGCGAATGATCCATTCCCGCGTCTCATGGATATTCTTGCCGGTGGAGAGGTCCATCACGGTGTCGGCGCCCCAGCGGATCGACCAGATCATCTTCTCGACTTCTTCTTCGATGGAAGAGGCGACAGCAGAGTTGCCGATGTTGCTGTTGATCTTCACGAGGAAGTTCCGGCCGATAATCATCGGCTCGGTTTCCGGGTGATTGATGTTGTTCGGGATGATGGCGCGGCCGCGGGCCACTTCGTCGCGCACGAATTCGGGCGTGATGAGACTGGGAATGCGGGCACCCCAGGCCTGGCCGGGGTGCTGCAAGACCCCGCCGCCATGGCCGTTGGTCGAAGCCATGAGTTCTCTGGCTCGCGCGCGGGACTGATTCTCCCGGATCGCAATGAATTCCATCTCCGGCGTGATGATGCCTTTCTTGGCGTAGTGCATCTGGCTGACGTTCCGTCCGGCCTTGGCGCGAAGGGGTTTGCGAATGTGCGTAAAGCGGAGGTCGGCCAGCTTTGGATCGGCAGCCCGTTGACGACCGTACTGCGACGTCACCTGCGGGAGTTCTTCCGTATCCTGGCGGGCCTCGATCCAGGCTCGACGCAAGGGCGGCAACCCGGCACGCACGTCGATCGTGACGTTCGGGTCGGTATAGGGGCCGGAGGTGTCGTACACGGTAATCGGTTGGTTGGGCATGCCGCCGTTGCCGTTGGTCGAATGTGTCGCGGTCAGGCTGATTTCACGCATCGGCACCCGGACGCCCGACTGCGACCCTTCGACATGTACTTTGCGCGAGGCGGGGAAAGGCGTGGTGGTCAAGCGCGCTGTGGAAGGTGTGGAGCCGTGACCATTCTGTGAACCGTTCTGTGTATGGGCCTCGCTCATGGCAGCAATCCTTTCGTCGGAAGTGAGCGTCTGACGGCCAAATAAAAAAAGCCGCATCCAGCTTGGGTGCGGCTTGAAGCGATCTCGAAGCCAGTGAACCGGTCGCTTCCCTACGCTGGTATTACCCAGGTCAGGTTGTGAGGGTCGCCCGATCGCTCGGACTCTCAGCCGGATGGCACCCCTAGCTGTCGTCGGTGATCGTACCGACCCGCCAAGGCGAAGTCAATCTTCTGGAAGGCCTAGTGGATCAGGGGCCTCATGGGGTAGGTGCGCTGCAGCATCCAAGCGACAACACCCGCGGAACCCTCGCTTTGCCTGAGCGACAGGCGTAAGGTATTCCACCGGGTGCATCATGGTCTGTGCTGACACACATGGAGGCACATCATGAACGGGAGAGGCTTCTGGTTCGGACTGGTCCTGGGCGCGAGTGTGATGGGCCTGCTGGGGCAATGGCGCCCTGCCGTTGCAGGCAGGGCGGTCGGCCAGGCTCCCTGCATCGAGGCGGGTTTGGTGGCCGAGTATCTGCACAGCGTCATCCAGGCGGATCGCACGTTTTACACCACCGATGTGGTGGAACGGATGCAGATGCGCGGCATCGCCTTCGCGGCGGAGAATTGGCGGGAAACGTCTCGCCTTCCTCTTCCCGCGCAGTACCTGCTGGAAACCGGGCGGCTGGTGGCGGCGGGGCGAAGCGGACTGCAATACCGGTTGATCAGCCAATGGGCAATCAACAACAAGAACCGGCCCAACTCCGAGTTTGAACGGGCGGGACTCACCGAAATCCTCCTGAATCCGGACCGGCCGTATACGGCGGTGACCACCGACGGACGCACCCGCATCTTTCAAGCCATCTACGCAGACAAAGCGGCCTCCCAGTCTTGTGTCGGCTGCCACAATGCCCATCCCAATAGTCCGAAGAAAGACTTCAAGCCGCAGGACGTCATGGGAGGCATTCTCCTGACGATTCCTCTCAGCCACTAGCAGGATGCGGAAAAAGTCCGCCAGCGGCGTTCTCGCATCGCTCAGCGGCTCACCGTACCGCAAGAGTACGATTCGCCCCTTTGCTCGCTGCGGCCTTGCTGGACGGCCTTTTTGCGCATCCTGCAAGGCTGTTCAACGTCGTCTCACACCGCGTAGCTGTGGTGGCTACGGGACTCTACATGAGTGTTTCCGCAACCCACTAGGCGACGAGGGTCGACAACGAAACGGGCTTAGCCGATCATTCGATTCTCGTCGGCCTGTGTCTCGATCCAAAAGCCGACAGTTCGGATAGAGAGCGACGAGGCGCAGTGTTCGATGCGGTTGTATCGCATCAGATACCGGCCTCGTATCGCATCGGATACCAATCTGATGCGTCGAGTGCATCGGCGATCGCGACTCTCCTGGTTGTCCCTGAGTGCCCACCTGAAGCGATGAGTCGGACCCACAACATTTCACCGACTTCCCAATACCTGCATTTTCACCGCATGGGTTGAGTGCGTCGCCGCCGAATACGGTACACGATTTGCTCGCGACAGACCCTGGGAACACTTCTCTACAACCGCCACATTCTCCGATTCGAACGAGGTGTCTCGTGTTGCTGCACATCGCTTTACAAGAGGGCTTCCATCGCGACGACGTGCGTGTACTGGTGGATGCTCGGGAGGTATTGGCGAATGCCGACGTCACCACGCGGCGACAAACCGGCTATGCCGCGTCCGTGGACGTCGATGTGATGCACAGTCCGGTCGTGGTGGAGGTGGTGCTGGGCAAGCGGGGAGTGACTCAACGCCACTCGGTGTCGGTGGATCGTCCGACCTATGTCGGCCTGTCCCTCACAGCTGAAGGAAAGTTGGTCTGGACAACCTCACACGAACCCTTTGGCTACCTGTGACGGGGCGTTCCGGATCGGCACGTATGCATGATGATTGTGACTCTCACAACAGGAGGTCGAACATGAAAGAGCAAGACCACATGGATCAGGAGTATCTTGCCGAGGCCGCTGAAATAGCCCGTCCCGGCGTAGAGCCTCTCATCCCTATCTTCCCTTGGCCGCCGCGTCTTCGTGTGAGCGGGTTGTACGTCGCATCCCGGATCGTGACGCCGCCCATCTCAGCGCCTGGCCCCTTGCCGATTCAGCCCATCCCGATCGCTCAGCCGCTGCCGGGGAGTGTGCCCACATCAGCCGCCCCCTGGCAAATTGAAGAACTCCTCCCCTGGGGTTTGCTGCGCGAGGAACTCCGTCTGGATGTCGATGGACGGTATCCGCAGATGATGGCCAGCGGGACGCTCTATGGCGTGTTGGCCAAGCGTGTGCACTGGATCGCTCGTCTCACCGCATCCGGGCCGAACGCCTGGACCGGGTCGATCTGGTTCAAGGATGGCGATGTCGCCGGCTTCCCCTACACGACGGTCGACATCACCACGACGGCAACCTTTCTATCCAGCCAGCGCAAGGCCGTGGTCCGACTGTCGGGAGGCGGCACGGCTGTCCGGACGAGAACGCTGGCGTTCAAATCACCGTACTTCCGGCAGGTCGAATTCGAGTTCGATTGTGCCACCGGCGTCACGGCGACCACGCACATCGGCACCCATGACCATCCGAATCGTCCGGCCACCCTGCCGAATGAAACGCTCAGTATCGAGGAGGTCTACCGGCGAGTGGGGTTCGAGGTGCGGAAATCGGGCAGCGACAGCATTGTGCCCATCGGTGATGCGGGCACGAATGCGCGGTGGAGCGACAACGAAATGCACGATGCGATGCAGGTCTACTGGTCGCGATTTGCGGGCAAGGCACAATGGTCGCTGTGGGTGTTTTTTGCCAAGTTGCACGAACAGGGCACGAGCCTGGGCGGCATCATGTTCGACGACATCGGGCCGAATCATCGGCAGGGGACGGCGATTTTCAACGACTCCTTCATCTCCACGCCGCCGACGGGTGATGCCCAGCCGGCGGCGTGGGTCGAGCGCATGCGATTCTGGACGGCCTGCCATGAAATGGGACACGCCTTCAACCTGGCGCATTCGTGGCAAAAGCAACATCCGCCGGACTGGGGCACCCCCTGGATTCCCCTGGCGAACGAGCCGGAGGCCCGCAGCTTCATGAATTATCCGTACAACGTGTCCGGCGGACAGACGGCGTTTTTCTCCGACTTCGCCTATCGGTTCAGCGACAACGAGTTGGTGTTCATGCGCCATGCGCCGGAGCGGTTTGTGCAGATGGGGAATGCCGATTGGTTCGATCACCATGGATTCGAGCAGGCCAGCGCGTCACCCGAGCCGTCGTTGAAGCTCAATCTTCGGGTCGATCGGGCACAGGCCACCTACCAATTCCTTGAACCGGTCGTGCTCGAGCTCAAGCTGACCAACATCGGCCGGCGGCCGTTGGTGATGGAAAAAGAATTGTTGTCCATGACGGATCACATGACCGTCATCGTCAAGAAGCGGGACAAGCCCGCGCGTCAGTACCTGCCGTTTGCACGCTATTGCCACGATCAGCAGGCCCAGGTCGTGATGCCCGGCGAGTTTGTCACCGACTCGCTGTTCATCTCCGTCGGGCGAAACGGGTGGGATATTGCCGAGCCGGGTTATTACACCATTCAGATCGCCCTCCACATGGAGACGGAGGATATTGTCTCGGACGCCCTGACCCTCCGTGTCGCGCCTCCCCGAGGTTACGATGAAGAGTTCCTTGCGCAGGACTTCTTCTCTGACGACGTCGGCCGCATCCTTAATTTCGACGGAAGCGCCATACTCCGTGGAGGGAACGACACGCTCAGGGAGGTGAACGACCGGCTCAGCGATCGTGCCGTGGCCTACCATGCACGCGTCGCGTTGGCCGCGCCGCTGGCCAGGGACTACAAGGTGCTCGACATGGGGGATCGAATGGGGGAGATGGCGTCAGCCAAGGAGGCCGGAGGCCGTCTCCGTCGATCCGCTCCCCGAATTGAAGAAGCACGGCAGCTCTATACGAGCGCGTTGCTTGAGAAGAAGGATCAGGCGATCGCGACCTTGGGACGGACCGACTATGAATATTATCTGGGCCGGTTCCGAGCGGCACTGGTGGAACATGGGGCGGTGCTGAAGAAAGAACCGCGTGATGTCAAACGAGATGCCAAGCGTGAGAAGAACGGTGATATCGAGCACACGATGCGAGTGATCAAAGAGGCACTCTCCAGCCTCAAGGATCTGGAACCGGTCTCTAGTTAGGCAGGCGTAGGCGGTCGAGAAGCGGGCCGAGGACACAAGCGCTCGGCCCGCTGACCCGGCAGATTGGTGTCGAATTCGTGAATGACTGACGCGAAAGATATGTGAACTGGTGAATGGGCGACGCGGCCCATTGTACTGCGCCATTCACTCTCAGCTGGCTTCGGCCGTCACGCGCAATCTGACGCGAGCCTTCTTCTGGAGCGCGTTTAGGATATTGAAGAAATTGTCTGTGCTTGGGTTTCCACTCGGACCCAACATCCGATGCAGGCTTTTGCTCGGCTTCTTGAGCGTCAGGGCGAGCTCCTCAAACCCAATGGTGGCATTCACCAGATCGCGGAGGATGGCCTTGCCCACAGTGGTATCGCCGGAAAAATATGCATTCAGCGCCTCCGTAAACAGCGCCTCACGAAAGCGGGGATCGCGCTCCGCGCGGGCCGTCACCGTGTTTCTGAACTCTCGCGTGAGTGCCATAGGTTCCCCCCCCCGTTCCCTGTTATGTCTTCTTGGTGTCTTTACGACGACGGTAATCTGTCCACCGGACTCTAGCCGTCTCGATCGCCTGTTGCTGGCGCTGCTTCGTGCTGCCACCTAGGAGGATCACAAGACTGTCGCCATCCTTGCCGAAATAGACGCGATAGCCAGGCCCGGCATCGATCTTCCGTTCAAACACTCCAGCTCCAACTCCCTTGACGTTCGACCAGTTCCCGGCAGCTAACCGATAGAGTGCTGCGGCCACTTTTGCTGAGGCGACAGCAGGTAGGCCTTTGAACCATGTGGCAAATGGAGAACGCGCCTTGAGGTCAAGATATTCGAGTATGCGTATCTCGCGCATGAAGATGGTAACGATTATGTTACTTCGGCTGCGAGGTAGCGTGCAATCAAATTATTGCGGAGAATGACAACAATGGGGTCGAATAATGGGGTTGGGAGTCTTTTCTAACCCGGACATCGCAGTCCGATGACAAAAGACTCCCGCCCCCTTTGTTCTCACGCCGCCCTGTTCATCTTCAGCGAACAGGGGAGAATCGCGCGGAAGGAAGTGGCCAAATTGTTGATGAGATGGTATACAGGCACGGCTTGTCTGGGCTGTCCCCCTGAATGCTCGCATGATTCGAATGCGTATGGGTATCAAACGTTATTCGCCCACCCTCGTCAGTCTCATTTTCTTAGGACATGTGCTTCTCCTGAATTCGGCCTGTACAGTTCTGAGCTATCGTTCCGCCGGGGCGCCGGCCATACCGCTTGTTGAAACGCACGACAGGTTAGAGTTTCTCTCATTCTCCTACCTCGCAGGATTTCCTCCTGTTAGCAATAAAGAAAAGATTCCGTGGCCGAGTCAACTGCTGAAGGACTCACTTGAGAAGTACACTCCCTTTATAAAAGTCATCGTCACTCCTAACTCGCCGGCAATTGGTGTGCATGTCAATGCCTATCAGACCGACGGTCCACCACCTTCCACGTTTTGTCGAGTATCGGATTGGACGTTGACCATCATTCCCTGCTTCGCGGAAGGGACTGTACTCGAGACGCACTTTGATGTGTTTGTGGATAATCGCTTAGAGCAGAGTTATCGATACAACATTAGTCGAACGGGCATCCAATGGATCGGGTTGTTACCGTTTGTCTGGATCAATTTCTTTACCACAGACTATAAGGAATCGTTTTCTAATAACGTACTCCAGTTCATCGCCGACGCGAAGCGAGCTGGCTTGCTGTAGCGTATGCCCCTCCCGCCAATGACTACCCAACTAACCGGCAAAAGCCTATTTGAGAATTTTGCTGGGGTGGGCGACTTGGCTCAGCGTATCGCGCCATTCACTTCTAGCTGGCTTCGGCCGTCACTCGCAATCTGACGCGAGCCTTACTTCTGGAACGCCTTCAAGCAGCTATAAGGGGTCGAACCATTCCTGGCGGTGGCCTGGCTGGTTCCCTCGGTGTGCGCGTCCAACGAGGGCCTTCCGAGGCCGCGCGTTGCGCGAGCACAGGGAGTCGTCTGGCCAGCGCTTCCCATTCTTTCCTGGACATCGTTTCTATAAATGGTGTCTGGCAGGGGATTGTCCGCCCATTGACTGCATGAGCGGGCACCTGACTTGCCGTAGCCAGCGGCCGTTGCGCTTCGGGGAATCCGCGAAGCCTGTCCTGTTTGAGCCGGCTGCCGGCGAGTTGACAGGCTTCGAGCCGCCGGGGCTTTAGTCGGGGGCTCATGTGGCGCCTGTGGGGAATCAATCTCCCGCCAGGCCCTAGCCACTTTCCTCATGGCGGCTTTGTGTCATGCAAGTTGATGGCGCTTCGCGGCCCAGGCCCAGTCACGGCGCGCAGGACAGGCTTTCTTGCTCCTATGGCTTCTGGTAGACTTCGCACATGGGATCTGACGCAACCAAATTGTTAGAAGCAGCCTTGAAGCTTCCACCAGAAGCCCGCGCGGCCATGGCCGGGTCCTTGTTGGATAGCCTGGATACCGCCCTTGATGCGGATGCCGAAACGGATTGGGAGCAGGAAATCGCACGCCGCCTCAAGGATCTCGATTCGTCTCACCCTCATCTCGTTTCCTGGAGCGATGCCCGTCGAAAGATACTCGGCCTTTGATGCCCGGGTTATCGGTTGTGTTTCATCCCGCCGCTGTTGAAGAGGCTCAAGCTGCTCGGCAATGGTATGCGGCAAGAAGCCAGTCGGCTGCGGACTCGTTTCTCGCCGAACTTGACCGCGGCATCGAAGCCGTCTCTCTTGCTCCGGAACGCTGGCCGCTGTTCGTCCACGGCACTCGCCGGTATCTTTTTCAGCGATTTCCCTTCCCGTTGGTCTACCGGGTCGTGAAGGACTCCGTTCAGGTGGTGGCCCTTGCTCATGGCCGACGCCGGCCAGGATATTGGAAACTTCGCTAAGGCAGAGAGCCTGTTTCCGCGGCCTCTTCGGCCCATCCCCCCAGTCCTTGCTAGGCCCTCTTCTCGCAGTGGTTTCATTGATTGTGCTCGAAAGGGTGTCGTAGAATCACACAGTGTCAGCTCCCTCGTGGTATAGTTTTTTCAATCAACCGAAAGGCTGCAGGTGAAAACGGTCGCCACGCTTCCCCGTCCCATTACCGACTATCAATCCTTGTCTGCCGAAGCACTCTTCGAACGGACCCGCGCGGCCAAACGGACGCTCGGCGATCGCGTCATGGTTCTCGGCCATAATTACCAGCGCGATGAAGTCATTCAGCATGCCGATTTTCGCGGCGACTCCCTGATCCTCGCGCAAGTCGCCGAGCAACGGTCCGACCGTCCCTATGTCGTGTTTTGCGGCGTGCACTTCATGGCGGAAACCGCGGATGTGCTGAGCCGGTCTAATCAAACCGTCATTCTTCCCGACATGGCCGCGGGTTGCTCCATGGCCGATATGGCCGCGATCGAGCAGGTGGAACAGTGTTGGGAAGCGCTGGGTCGGGTGTTGCCCGTCGAAGAGACGGTGATGCCGGCGGTCTATGTGAATTCCGCCGCGATCCTCAAGGCCTTCTGCGGCGAACATGGCGGGCTCACCTGCACTTCATCGAACGCGCGGAAAGTCATCGAATGGAGCTGGGCGCGACGCGAGAAGATCTTGTTCTTCCCCGACGAGCATCTCGGCCGGAACACCGCCAACAAGATGGGCATTCCGCGCGAGCAGATGATCGTCTGGGATCCTTACATGCCGCGCGGGGGCAACTCGGTTGAAGCCATTCAGCGGGCGAAGCTGATCCTGTGGAAGGGCCATTGCAGCGTACACCAGATGTTCCAGCCGTCCCACGTCGATTACTTCCGCAAGCAGCATCCCGAGGTGAAGGTGATCGTGCATCCCGAGTGCCATGAAGATGTGGTGAACAAGGCCGATCTGGTGGGTTCGACGGAGTACATCATTCGGACGATCACGGCGGCACCGGCTGGCACCACCTGGGCGGTCGGCACGGAATTGAACCTGGTCAATCGCCTGAAGCATGAGCAGACAGACAAGAAGGTGTTTTTCCTCTCTTCCACGGTCTGCCAATGCGCCACCATGTACCGCATCGATGCGCCGCATCTCTGCTGGGCGCTGGAAAATCTCGCCGAGGGACATGTCGTCAACCGAATCGTCGTTCCGGACGACGAAAAACAATTGGCGAAGGTGGCGTTGGACCGCATGATGGCCCTCAGCTGACAGAATCGTGAAAACCGCTTCCGGCTGCGTTCTCGCGTCGCTCAGATGCGTGCCGCTTTGACGCGTGAATATTGTTAAGACACTGCCCGCTCACCGACTCGCGGGCGCGCACAAACGTGGCGCTCGTTATTCCTCGCGCCGTGCGCCTCACTGCGGCCTTGCCGGCAGACGCTTTTGACGATTCTGTCCATGACCGATCGCCTCAACGACCAAACGCACGATAGTATTTCAGTTGCTCGGGACTTGACGGGTTTCGCCCACAACAAACCACTGGTTCCTCTTGTCTCCTTCCGGTATATTCCACCAGATCACCTGAGACGAAGCGTGTAACCTCTTGATATGCTGATCGCTGAAGGCTGTCAGCCGACAGCGTGAGTACCTATGGACTATAAATCGACTCTCAACTTGCCGAAGACCGACTTTCCCATGAAGGCGAATCTGCCGCAGCGGGAGCCGGAGATGCTGGCCCGCTGGGCGCAGGAAAAGCTGTACGAACGCATCCAGGAATCCCGCCGGGGGTTTCCCCGCTATGTGCTCCATGACGGCCCTCCCTACGCCAATGGGCGGATCCACATCGGCCACGCGCTGAATAAGATATTGAAGGACATCATCGTCAAGTCGAAGACGATGTCGGGTTATCAGGTCCCCTACGTGCCGGGATGGGATTGTCACGGCCTGCCGATCGAGCATCAAGTCCTGAAAGATCTGGGTGAGAAGAAGCGCAATCTGGACGCCCTCGCGATCCGCAAGCTCTGTAAGGAGTATGCGGAGAAATATGTCGCGATCCAACGGGACGAGTTTCAACGGCTGGGTGTGCTCGGCGACTGGCAACAGCCGTACCTGACACTGAATCCCGCCTATGAGGGCACGATCATCCGTGAGTTCGGCCGCTTCGTGGAACAGGGCGGGGTGTACAAGGGGCTGAAGCCTGTCCTCTGGTGCACGCAGGACCAGACGGCATTGGCGGAAGCGGAGGTCGAATACGACGACCACACGTCGCCGTCGGTGTATGTGAAGTTTCCGCTGGTCAGCCCCCCGGCTGTTCTGAGCAAGCGATTCGGAGGATTGACGTTTCCTGCCGAGGTGAAGAGCGCCTCCGTCCTGATCTGGACGACGACTCCGTGGACCCTCCCGGCGAACCAGGCGGTCTGTCTGCATGCGGACATCGACTATGCCTTCGTGCAAGTCGGCGAAGAGCTGTTGGTCATCGCGGACAAGTTGGTGGAATCGGTCGCGAAGGCCTGCAGTCTCCCGGAGTACAAGATTGTCGGCGTCAGAAAAGGCGCGGAGGGCTTCGAAGGGCTGGAAACGCAACGTCCGCTGACCACCGGCCTCTCGCCGCTGCTCCTGGGCGACTTCGTGACGCTGGAGCAGGGTACCGGTTGCGTCCACATCGCGCCGGGCCACGGTATGGAAGACTATCTGCTGGTGCTGGACCACAATGCAAAGGCCAGCGTGGGCGAACGCCTCGAAATTCTGGCGCCGGTAGACAATGGCGGGAAATTTACCGACGCCGTTCCCGAGTTTGCCGGTCAGCATGTGTTCAAGGCCAATCCGAACATCGTGGAGCGCCTGAAGGAAAACGGTCGTCTGCTCGGCCATGGGTCCCTCCGGCATTCCTATCCCCATTGTTGGCGGTGCAAGCAGCCCGTCATCTTTCGCGCGACCGAACAGTGGTTCGTGTCGATGGAGACGAACCACTTACGGCAGGCCGCGCTGGCGGAGATCGAACGGGTGCGCTGGATTCCGGCCTATGGCCGCGACCGCATCAACGGGATGATCCAGAACCGACCCGACTGGTGCCTATCGCGGCAGCGCGTCTGGGGCACCCCGATTCCGGGCTTTACGTGCGTGAAATGCGGCAAGGTCCTGGCGCATCCCCGGGTCATCGACCATGTGGCCGATTTGATCGAGCAGCATGGCACGGACTATTGGTTTGCCAATGAGGCGGCCGCGTTGCTGCCTGCCGGCACTCAGTGCGAAGGCTGCGGTGGAACCGAGTTCGAGAAGGAGCGCGACATTCTGGACGTGTGGTTCGAGTCCGGGGTGAGTTACGCGGCGGTGCTGAAGAGTCGCCAGTGGTATCCGGCGGATCTGTATTTGGAAGGCTCGGACCAGCATCGCGGTTGGTTCCATAGTGCCCTGTTGGCCGGGGTGATCACCGATCATTGCGCGCCGTACAAGGCTGTGCTGACGCACGGATTTGTGTTGGACGGGGCGGGGCGGAAAATGTCCAAGTCGGCGGGCAACGTCGTGGCGCCGCAGGATGTCATCAAGCAGTCGGGAGCGGAGATTCTTCGCCTGTGGGTGTCGGCGCAGGACTATCGCGAAGACCTTCGGATTTCCCAGGAGATTCTGAATCACCTGATTGAGGCCTACCGCAAGATTCGCAATACCTGCCGCTTTCTGTTGAGCAATTTGTACGACTTCGATCCGGCGCACCATCGGGTGCCCTTCGAGCAACTGCCTGAATTAGACCGCTGGGCGCTCATGCGGCTGGGTGACTTGATCCCGCGCGTGCGGAAGGGGTACGACGAGTTCGAATTCCACTCGATCTTCCACGCGCTGAACAATTTCTGTTCCGTGGATTTGAGTGCGGTGTATCTGGATATTCTGAAGGATCGGCTCTACACGTTCCGGAAGGATTCCCCGGTGCGGCGGGCCTCGCAGACGGTGCTGTTCGACATTGTGGTGGCGCTCACGAAACTGATGGCGCCGGTGCTGAGTTTCACCGCCGAGGAAATCTGGCGGATGTTGCCTCAGACCGTACGGGCGGAGGCGAAGGCCGACAGTGTCCACATCGCGATGTTTCCGGAGGTCGATCCGCGTTGGGCCGATCCGGAGCTGGCCGCCCGCTGGGAAACGTTACTCGAAGTGCGGACCGCCGTTCAGGCCGCGCTCGAAGTGAAGCGCCGGGACAAGGTGATCGGAGCGCCGCTGGAAGCGCGCGTCGTGATCGAAGCGAATCCCGAACGGTACGAATTTCTGATGCGATACCAGCAGGATCTCTCTTCGTTCTTCATCGTGTCGGATGTGGCACTCACGCGGGTCGATCGGCTCGCGGAGTCCGCCGGTGTTGCCATCACCGTCGACAAGGCCACAGGAGGGAAATGCGAGCGTTGCTGGAATTATCGGACGGCTGTGGGGACGTCCGCCGACCATCCCACCCTCTGCGACCGGTGTATTGAGGCCGTCAGATGACCCCATCCATCCGGTACCTGCTGCTCGGGCTGCTGAGCCTCTCGATCGTGGTGCTGGATCAAGTCACGAAGTTGTCTGTCATGGAGACCATGCGGCTCCATGAGTCCATTCCCGTCGTTGCCAACCTGTTCAGCATCACCTATATCCGGAATCCCGGCGCGGCGTTCGGCTTTCTCTCCTCCAGCAGCAGCTCGTTCCGCTTTGTGTTTTTCGGGCTGACCTCGGTCTTTGCCGTCGGCTTGCTGGGGATGATTATGGTGCGGATGCCGAAGGACGATTGGATGGGACGACTCAGCGTGGCGGCGATACTCGGCGGGGCGATCGGGAATTTGTTGGATCGGTTGCGGTACGGGGAAGTGATCGACTTCCTGGATTTCTACATCAACGGGTACCATTGGCCGGCGTTCAACGTCGCCGACTCAGCCATTACCGTTGGGGTGGTGGTTCTGATTGTTCACTTTGCGACGGAGAAAGAGGCGCAGGAGGTTCCGGTCGCTCCGGACAATCCCCCCTCCTGAGGCACGCGCCGAAGGAGGCACCCCTCCCGATCACACCGGCAGCGTAATGATGAACCCGCCCTGCTCGCGAAACTGGCGCTGCTGCTCCACGGAAAACATCACGAGCGGTTCGCTGTGGCAGAACTGGCATTCTTTGAGCGTGATGACCGCCTGCGGTTCGCCGATGCTCACCAGGTACTGCTTGGCAAGCGTGAGTGCCTTGTCCTGACTCGTCGTCATCACATCGAAGTGCAACTTGCCGTTCTTTCCCTTGACCCAGGTATCGTAGACCTGAACGTTGTCCATTTCGTTTCCCATGCCGACTCGACTCCTTGTTGTGAAGTAAGTTAACGCACCACCAGCAAGACCACGACACCCAGGACCATGCGGTAGTAGGCGAAGACGCTGAGGCTGTGGCGTTGCACGTAGGTCAAAAACGCGGCGATCACGGCCCAGGCCACCACAAAGGACACGACTAACCCGATGCCGAGCGCAATGAAGTCGTCGTGGGAGAAGGCGGCCTGCGATTTGAGCATTTGATAGATCGTGGCGATGATCATGGTCGGCAAGGCCAGAAAGAAGGAATATTCCGTCGCCACCCGTCGATCCAGTCCGGCGAGGAGGCCTCCCACGATCGTCGAGCCGGAGCGGGACATGCCGGGAATCAACGAGAAACATTGGGCCACGCCGACCCACAGAGCCGATCGTGGCGTCACCTGCAGCAGTTCCTTCACACGCACGCGGTTCTGCATGCGCTCCACCACCAGAATGATGACGCCTCCCACGATCAGCGAAATTGCGACGGTGGTTGGCGAAAACAGATAGGCCTTGATGGATTTGTGGGCGAGGAAGCCCACCAGCGCAGCGGGCAAAAAGGCCAGACCCAGTCCGATGACGAACCAGAGATTCGGTTGGTCGCGGATGGACTCTTGAATGAGGGCCGGCCAGGCCCTCGTCCCTCGAGCGGCGATCAGCGCGCGAAAATCACGTTGTTCCCGCAATGTGTGGGAGGCCAGGGAGGAGAGTTTGGTGCGTTCGTAAGCGATGATGGCCAGGATGGAGCCCAGCTGAATCGAGATCTCCACGTTCGAGGCGATGTCGCCGGTGAATCCCAGGGCGTGGCCGACGAGGATCAGATGGCCTGTCGAGGACACAGGAAGAAATTCGGTCAGTCCTTCGATGATGCCGAGAATGACGGCAAGCTCCGGGCCCCAGTTCATCATAGTGTGTGCGAGATGGTCTGTGGAATGTGGGTGGTTGGTTCGGTCGCTTCGTCGAACAGTCGCTGCATATTCCCAGACTGCTTTCCATCAGTCAAGCGACGTGGGGTTTTGCAGCGGCAGGGTAGGAAGCCGGCCGGCTCTCCGCACGCGAGTCGCAATCGGCAAACTTGTTGACAAAGGTGAGGTGATGGCATACACACAACAAGAGAGCAGAGGTCCGATCGGTCCAGATCGAACAGGGAGGGGCGCATGAGGCATGTGTGGATGGTCGGGCTTGCGTTGATGAGCGCGATAGCCGTCAGCGGGTGCGTAACGGAGAAGAAATATCACGAGGCGCTTGCCGATGCCGATGCCACGAGAGGGGAACTGGAGCGTGCGAGGGCGCAGAAGAATGCGCTGGAGCAGCAGGTCAAGACACTCAAGGATCTGAACGCGAAGTTCGGGTCCGAAAGCCAGATCGCCCGGGATGAGTTGCAACGGATCCAGCACGGGCGCGACAAAGAACGTGACACGATCGAGGTTCGCACCAAGGAGTTGGAAGACAAGGTAAAGCAGTTGACGGCGCAGAATCGCAACGTCAAGCAGGAGTATGACGAAGCTCGTCGCCACAATGAGCAGCTGAAGGCGTTGGTTGCGCGATATCAGAAGGAAATGAAGGAGCGATCCCGCTCATTGTCGTCGTCGATGGAGCCGACCAAGGCTCCCGCCCCGTTCTCCGGCGGAGGAGCCTCTCAGTCGAAGCCCGCCTCGGCAGCGGCTCCGTTCGAGGCGACGGCACCGGCAGCCTCTTTGCTGAACATCAATAAAGCGCCGTCGGCAGATCTGGTCCTCACCTTGGGGATTTCTCAGGATGTGGCCGAGCGTATCGTGAGTAATCGTCCTTATCGAGTGAAGGGCGAGCTCGTCGCGAAGAACGTAGTGCCGAAGGACGTGTTCGACGACATCAAGGATCGCATTACTGTCAGCCCGTAGTTGCCTCAGCCGACTGCAGGGAATCGGCCGGGCAGTGACCCTCTGAAAGGCCGTTTGCCGGATGGCAAACGGCCTTTCGTGTCTTCTCTCCCTCCTGTGACAGGCCTCACGCGGGCTTCGCGTTCCCCGGCCAAATGGTTTTCTGTTAGAATGCCCCCACAGTTCGGCAGAAGGAGAGTCCGTCGATGCGCCGTGTCACTGTGATCGTCGCTGTGCTCGCTCTCGGCCTCGCGATCGCCGGTTACGTCTTTTTCAACGGTGAGCGGAAGGTACCCGTACGGTACCGCACGGTGGCTGTCGAACGAGGGACGGTCGTCTCGCTCGTCACCGCCACCGGGACGATCAATCCCATTACAACGGTCCAGGTCGGCAGCCAGGTCTCGGGCATGATCGAGAGCCTGCACGCCGATTTCAATTCCAAGGTGAAGGCGAATCAAGTCGTCGCACGCATCGACCCCTTCCCCTATCAGGCGAGGCGGGATCAGGCCGTTGCCAGTCTTGCCAATGCCAAGGCCGCATGGGAAAAGGCACGGATCGATCTTGCGCAGCGGCGGCGCGAACTGGATCGAGCCAAGTCGCTCATCGGACAGCAGTTCATCTCGCAGAATGAAGTCGATGTGGCATTGACGGCGTCGGAAGGAGCCGTCGCGCAATTGAAAGTGACCGAAGCCGCCGTCAAACAGGCCGAGGCGATGCTGCAGGCGGCCGAGTTGGATCTGAAGTATACGGTGATCCGCTCACCCGTCGACGGGGTGGTGATCTCCCGGCAGGTGGAGGTCGGCCAGCGGATTTCCGCCAGCTTTTCCATTCCCACGCTGTTTTTGATCGCCGAAGACGTGACCAAAATGCAGGTGGACACGAATGTCAGCGAGGCCGATATCGGGGGCATTGCCGAGGGAAAGTCCGCGACGTTCACCGTGGATGCGTATCCCGGGGAACCGTTTCAGGGGCGCGTGCGGCAGGTGCGCAATGCGCCGATCAATATTCAGAACGTCGTGACCTACGACGTCGTGGTTGAGTTCGAGAACCCGGACTTTCGTCTCAAGCCTGGGATGACCGCAAATGTGTCCATCGTCATCGATCAAAAAGACCAGGTCTTGAAGGTGCCGAGTTCCGCCCTGCGGTTCACGCCGCCGAAGGCGGTTCGTGAAGAAAAGGTAGGGACTGTTGGGGATAGGCCGTCTCCGGCTGGGGCTTCCGCCGACCCGGCATCAGGCCGATGGGGCGTGTGGAAGCTGACTGCGGACAATGACTTGGAGCGAGTACCCGTGACCATGGGCATCTCCGATCGGGCGTATGTGGAAATCGCGGCAGAGGGGATACAGGAAGGGGATCAGGTCGTGGTGGCGATCGATGCGCCGCGCGGCGAGCGTAAGGGCGCGGAGCTTCCTCCCGGGTTCGGCAACGGACAACCGCGTGGTGCGCGGCGCGATCGCGGACTGTAACCGCATGTTCACGTGCAACGGTCGGTGCTCCGTCGCGAATCGTTCATTTCACATCCGCACGTGAGCCTTGAGCAATTGGATGACCTGCCGCCTGAACGGCGGATGAAGACCCCTCTATGGCCGGCTTAATCGTATGCCAAGACGTCTGGAAGGTGTACCGCGTCGGCGACGTCGAAGTGCAAGCGCTGCGAGGAATCAATCTCACCATCGAGCGCGGTGAGTTTGTCGCGGTGATGGGCACCTCGGGATCCGGCAAATCCACGCTCATGAATCTCCTCGGTTGTCTGGACCAGCCCACTCGGGGGCGCTATGAATTGGACGGGTTGGACGTTGCCAGCGCCAAGCCGGATCTGTTGGCCGAATTACGCAACCGGCAGATCGGTTTTGTCTTTCAGAATTTCAATCTGATCCCCAGGACCAGTGCGCTGGAGAATGCGCAACTCCCGTTGTTCTACCGTGGGGTTTCGATGAAGGAGCAACGCCGACGGGCCGCCGCCGCGTTGCAGCGCGTCGGACTGGCGGGGCGTGAGCAGCACTATCCGTCTCAGCTTTCCGGCGGTCAGCAGCAGCGTGTGGCGATTGCGCGGGCGTTGGTGGGGGCCCCGTCGATCCTGTTTGCGGATGAACCGACCGGTAACCTCGATACCGCTTCCAGCCGCGAAATTATGGGCATCCTTGAAGAATTGAACCGGCAGGACGGCATTACGATTATCCTGGTGACCCATGAGCCCGATATTGCCGCCTACGCCTCCCGCGAGCTTATTATGAAAGACGGGCAGATTGTGCAGGATGCCTGTCGTACGCCGCGATTGTCCGTCGTCCCCTAGGCCGTCCATGTCAGCGTTCGTTCTACTCACCGTGATGACCGCGTTGCGGATTCTCAGTCGAAACCGGCTGCGCGCCGGTCTGACGATGCTCGGCATCGTGATCGGCGTGGGAGCCGTCATTGCGATGGTCAGCATCGGGCAAGGCGCGCGTGCCGCGGTGCAGGCGCAGGTGGCGAGTATGGGGACGAACGTGATCGTGATCATGCCTGGCTCCACCACGGTCAGCGGTGTACGGGGTGGGCAAGGCGGCGCGATGACGTTGACGGTCAACGATGCGGCCGAAATGAAGAAGCGGAGTCCGCTCCTCTCGGATACGGCCTGGGCCAAGCGTGACGTGATGCAGATCGTGAACGGCAACCGCAATTGGAACGGGCCGGTGAACGGCGTGTCTCCGAGTTACCTCACAATTCGCGACTGGTCGTTCTCGAGCGGCGGTTCCTTTACGCAGTCGGATATGGAACGCGCCGCACGGGTGGCGTTGATCGGTCAGACGACCTTGGAGAATCTCTTCGATCCCGGAGAAGAGGCGGTCGGCGCGACGATTCGTATCAAGAATGTGCCCTTCCAAGTCATCGGCGTGTTGGCGCCGAAGGGGCAGTCGGCGCAAGGAAGCGATCAGGACGATGTGATTTTCGTGCCCTTTACGACGGCGGAACGGAAGGTGTTCGGGAGCCAGTTTCTCGGGTCGGTGGGTGCCCTCTTTGCCTCGACCGAACAGCGTGCCGATTTGCCGGAGGCCGTCGAGCATATTCGCGAGGTCTTACGGGCCCGACATCGCTTGCAGCCGGATCAGGCGGATGATTTTACCGTTCGAACACAGGTCGACATCGGCAAGGTGCAGGAGGGTACGAGCCAAACCCTCACAGCCATGCTGTTTGCCATTGCGTCGGTCTCGTTGCTGGTCGGCGGCATCGGGATCATGAACATTCTCCTGGTCTCCGTCACCGAGCGAACCAAAGAAATCGGGGTGCGTATGGCGGTGGGTGCAAAACGGATACATATCCTGACCCAGTTTTTAATCGAAGCGATGACGTTAAGCCTGTTTGGGGGCGTGATCGGTGTCATCGTGGGAGTCGCCGGCGCCAGGCTGACGACGGTGATTGCCGGCTGGCCGACCATCATTGCATTTGAGTCGATCGCGACGGCCTGCGTGTTCTCACTCGGAGTCGGCCTCTTTTTCGGCCTCTATCCCGCGAACAAGGCCGCGTCCCTGAATCCGATCGATGCCCTTCGTTACGAATGACTCTGCCACGATCGACTGGCAGGGTAGTCCGTTGGGCGGCGCGATGTGTCTGGCGGCGATGGGCGAGGCTGGGATCAATGGTAGGCTCGCGCAAACTCCTCGGGGATGGTCCCCAGAACCGAGCGGATTCCCCGTGCGGGCGCCTGTGCGTCTTGATTAGCGAGATCGATCACGAGCGGAACGATGTAGGGTTCTCCTGAAGGATCGTGCGTGATGGTGACAATGGGTTGGTGGAGTTTGCCGGGGTTGATGACGGAGACAATCGCCCGCTCGCCTGTGGTGAGGGCGACATAACTATAGACCGGGTAAATGCCCATCACTTTGACGAACAGGGAGATCAGTCGAGTGTCGTACTTGCCCTCCTGCCCTTCTTGATACAGTCGCTGTAAGGATTGGTGCGGCGTCAGCGGTGAGGCGCCGCCGAATCCGGTCATCAATTCGTCATAGCGATCGGCGACCATCACGATTCGGGTCATGTCCGAAGTAAAAGCCCCGCCGGTTTCAGCGGGGAATCCGCTGCCGTTCAAATAGGCGTGGTGTTCTGCCACGATTTGTTCCACCGGCTGGGTGAACCCACCCTGGCGCTCCAGCACAATCGCTCCCCCGCGGGGGTGGGCTTCGTAGGTCCGGCGCTGCTGTTCGGTCAAGGGAGCGGACGTGTGAAACACGCGTTGAAGCATGGCCGGCGGCACCTGCAACAGTCCGATGTCGTGGAGCAACGCCCCGGTGGCCAACTCCTGGATGGCGACCAGGTTATAGTCCGCGGCATGTGCGAGAATCATCGCAAAGCTGCAGGTGGCGAGCGAATGTTGGCTGAGCGGCGCATTGGCCTCACGACCTTGGCTGAACACCATAAACAGGGCGTGGCTGTTGAGGGCCTGTGCTACGGCGCTGATCGCATGGACGGCATGACTCGCTTCCTCCGGATCGACGATTCCGGTCTTGGCAATGCGTGAGAAGGTCGATTGGACCGACTCTTCGAGGCGGGCACGCGCCGATCTGGCCGCCAGAAGTTCCTGTGCCATGTTCGCGAGAGAGGGGACGACCACTGCTGAGGGGGGAGCCTGGAGCGCAGGGGAGGGCGGAGCGCCGACGTTGGGTTGGTCTTGAGATGTGACAGTCGTGTCGTGTAGGTCGAGCCCTCGGGTCGGATCGATGCTGAGATGCTTTACGCCGGCCCGCCGGAGCTTCTCGATCTGTTCGTCGGTTCGAATCAAGAACGAGTGGCGCATGAAGGGGGAACGAAACCAGGCCACGTCCAGCTTGGCCACGTGCATGCCGATTCGGAGTGCGTCAATGGTGATAGGGCGGTAGGCCATGCTGGGTGACTGTAACCGGCGCGTCGTCTCTTGTGCGGGTGGCCCTTGCGGGTCTAGGGGATTCGTTCAGGGACGGTCGATGATCCCGGGGGCACGGTAGGCGCTGTTTTCTCAACGATGGGATCCGGGGGAGTCGTGGGCATTCGCAGCGCGACCGTCAACAGAATTTCCATACGAGGATTCTCCCGGTCCTGATACTTGTACAGATGCGTTTCCGCTACCCGATTATCGTTCAGCCCCAGGCCTTCGCAGAGAGCGTCTTGCGCGATCTTGAGTCCGCCATCGGTGTCCCGTCGCAGGGCCGACGCAAAAAAGAAACGGATCGACAGCGAGAGACCCGCCTGCTGCAACGTGTGCCTTAGAGTACCACGATGGGGCGATTGGGCAAGCGCAACCAGAATTTGTTGCCCTACGAATGCCTTGAAGGCACGGCCTTTGGCGGAGAGCAAGCGTCGTCCGTTCACGGTGGCATATTGATGATTCACGCTCGGAGGGATGGGGAGCGTGAGGGCGAGGGCGTCACTGGAGACCCGGACGTCGGCGTGAATCGGCACGCCTGATATGGCAGCAGGCCGGCTGCGAGTCGATCCTTTCCTGAGCACAAGGTCGGTGGGCGGAGGCGTCACCTTGTCAGGCGGGGGCCGAAACGAAGTGGAACGAATCGGGATCGGGGCTTGTCGGGGACGGGAGACGCGGCGCAAGGGCCTGCCTATCACACTAGAGGAGGTTTTGGATCTTGGCCATGTCCTGCTCGACCCGGTCTTCGTTTCTGGTGAGATACCGTCGCCATTCCGACGGACCCCAGATTTCCAGGCGATGGTACATGCCTACGAGGTAGATTTCCTGATCGTCATCCATCGGAACAAGTTTGCGGAGGCGGCTTGGAATCAACACCCGACCCGCCTTGTCGATATCCGAGGCGCCGGCCTGCGCCATCACGTGGTGCATAAACAGGCGGCTTTGATCCTCATCCAAGGTGGCCCTGGTCCGCTCCAGCACCTTTTCCCATTCTTTGGCCGAGTACATCCACAGGGTCTGCTCGGTGTTTTTCAGGAACATGACTTGGTTCCCCTCGGCCTGGAATCGCTCCCGAAGCGGAGAGGGGATCAGAAACCGTCCCTTCTCATCGACCTTGCAAAGGTGTTCACCGGCAAACACTAGCGATAACCTCCGCTCAGGGACTTATTAGAGGATATGGGAACCTGTGCATGCATCGTTCGATCCCTGGCACGTGTGATGGGATTCAGGGGTGATGGTAGGAGACATGGACAATCCTGTCAAGAGAATATTCGTGACCCTGTCCGTCATTGTCCGTCGGTCATGTCCATCTCATTGGCGGATGAGTCGTCTCCCCCCATCGCCGCATCCAGATCCTCGCTCACGTCTTCGCCCATTTCCTGCCCCATCTTTTTCATGAACCGCTCCATGCTTGCGGGATCGTTTTCATCGAGTCCGCTGAGGTGGCTGGGGTCGGCGAGGGCCTCAAGCCTGGCTTCCTCGGATTTCGGTGAGGCGAACCTGGACAGTAAGCGCTCCAGGTCGGCACTGTGGCAATGGGCGCAGGTTTGTTGCGGGGGCGCACTTACGCTCAGCACCAATCGCGAGGTGCGTGTCCCGCATTGTCGGCAACGATATTCGTAGATCGGCATACGTTATGCTCGCAGCTCTGGATGTGATCGTGGACCGGACGGAGGCAACCACGCTTCCGGTACTAGGCCGGCCTCTACGGAACGGGCGAGGGCAAGTACGGTGACACGTTCGGCCCCTGCCTTACAAAGGATTTTGGCGCATTCATTGGATGTTGTGCCGGTGGTGAATACATCGTCGATCAGAAGGATTCGTTT